>Ga0256406_1000017_pt1 | contig 281250 bp, 217 predicted proteins | sample RumenRJG_03DNA_FD_185986 | JGI IMG/M metagenome (GOLD analysis project Ga0256406, IMG submission 185986) | Bovine rumen microbial communities from Lethbridge, Alberta, Canada - RJG_03 | ecosystem: Host-associated > Mammals > Digestive system > Stomach > Rumen | place: Canada: Alberta... | reverse complement strand
GTTACTGGGTTAAAATTCTGTTCTTTGTGAACTCATACTATGATTATTACGGGATAAGACATATGTTTTCGAATTTGTAACCCTGTAGAAAAAGAAATTTTGTTAAGCAACGAAGACCATTCACTAGACTGTGAAGATTTGAATGTTAGAAAGGAAAACAAAATTAGGTCAATGATACAATCTAAGGAAGATTTACGGAGATATATCCAACAGGATACAGAGCGAATGGGTGGGAAGCCTAAACTTAAAGATAGGATTCTGCATAATGAGAAGTGGTACATATATAAATATGTTGTGGCACTGAGGCATGTGGAATATTACATGAACTGCGCTGGGGGGGGCAAAAGAAATCCTTTATTCCTTATCTGGTGGTACAGATACAAGCTTCTACGGCTGCCTGCGCGGCGGCCAGACGAGCAATAGGCACGCGGAAAGGTGAGCAGCTTACGTAGTCAAGTCCTACCTTGTTGCAGAACTTCACAGATGAAGGCTCGGCTCCGTGCTCACCACAGATACCACAACGCAGCTTAGGATTGACCGAGCGGCCTTTCTTTACGGCCATATCAATAAACTGTCCAACGCCATTCTGGTCAAGTACGCGGAAGGGATCATCGCGCAGTATCTTCTTGTCAATATAATCCTGGAGGAAATTGTTGATATCGTCACGGCTAAAGCCGAATGTCATCTGCGTCAAGTCATTGGTACCAAAAGAGAAGTACTGAGCATGCTCGGCGATATGGTTGGCCGTAAGGGCTGCACGAGGAATCTCTATCATTGTACCCACCTCGAAATCAATGGTCACGCCAGTCTCTTCAAAGAGCTTGTTGGCAGTGTCACGGATAATCTTTTCCTGCATCGTAAACTCATTGTCCGTGCATACAAGTGGAACCATGATTTCAGGCTTAGGATTGTAGCCTTCCTTCTTAAGTTTGATGGCTGCGCCAATGATGGCCTTGGTCTGCATTTCCGTAATCTCGGGATACGTAATACCCAGACGGCATCCGCGGTGACCGAGCATAGGATTGTGCTCATTGAGGCTGGCAACGCGCTGCTGAATAAACTTAAGCGGCATATTCATATCCTTAGCCATGACTTCCTGCCCTTTCAGATCATGAGGAACGAACTCATGCAAGGGGGGATCAAGCAAACGGATATTGACTGGCAGTCCGTCCATAGCCTTGAAGATGCCTTCGAAATCCTTCTCCTGATAAGGAAGCAACTTGGCAAGCGCCTTCTTGCGACCCTCCAGATCAGGAGCGAGAATCATTTCGCGCATGGCGACAATCTTCTCTGCTTCAAAGAACATGTGCTCCGTACGACACAAGCCTATACCGACAGCTCCGAAGTTACGGGCTACTTCTGCATCGTGAGGCGTGTCAGCATTGGTACGTACACGCATCTTGGTATATTTATCGCAGAGTTTCATAAGATCTGCAAAGTCACCGGATACCTCGGCAGCTTTGGTCTGTACCTTGCCATCATAAACTTCGCCTGTGCTGCCATTAAGAGAGATGAAGTCTCCCTCCTTGAGCAGTTTGCCACCGATCTCGACAGTGCGGGCCTTGTAGTCCACGCGGATGGAGCCTGCTCCACTGACGCAGCACTTACCCATACCACGGGCTACGACAGCTGCATGACTGGTCATACCGCCACGTGCAGTAAGGATACCCTCGGCCACTGCCATACCGGCAAGGTCCTCAGGACTTGTCTCGATGCGGACGAGGACAACCTTGTGGTTGTCAGCTGCCCACTTGGCAGCATCGTCAGCAAAAAATACAATCTGTCCGCTAGCAGCACCCGGAGATGCAGGTAGTCCTCTGGTGAGCACTTTGGCCTTAGCCTGAGCCTTCTTGTCAAATATGGGGTGAAGGAGTTCGTCCAGCTTATTGGGTTCGCAGCGCAGAAGGGCTGTCTTTTCATCGATCTTACCTTCCTTGACGAGGTCCATGGCAATCTTGACCATGGCGCTACCCGTTCGCTTACCGTTACGGCACTGGAGCAGCCACAACTTACCTTCCTGTACCGTAAACTCCATGTCTTGCATGTCGCGGTAATGATCTTCGAGTTTTTTCTGAATATCGTCGAGTTGATGATAAATCTCTGGGAAAGCTTCCTCCATTGAAGGATACTTGCTAGCGCGCTCCTGCTCGTCAATGCCTTGGAGCTGTGCCCAGCGCTGGCTGCCCAGTTTGGTAATTTGCTGAGGCGTGCGGATGCCGGCTACAACATCTTCACCTTGAGCGTTGACAAGCCATTCACCATTGAAGACATTCTCACCTGTTGCAGCATCACGGCTGAAGCATACGCCTGTAGCAGAAGTGTTGCCCATATTGCCAAATACCATCGCCATGACGGTAACTGCCGTTCCCCACTCTGCTGGTATACCCTCCATCTTGCGGTAGAGGATGGCGCGATCATTCATCCAACTGTCAAATACAGCACAGATAGCGCCCCAGAGTTGCTCCTCGGGGTCATCTGGAAAGTTCTGGCCGGTCTTTTCCTTAATAGCTGTCTTAAAGAGCTTAACAAGCTTCTTGAGATCGTCAACTGTCAGGTCGGTGTCCTGTACGATACCACGCTCTGACTTGACCTGCTCTATGATGGCCTCAAAGGGATCTATGTCCTCCTTGTTTTGCGGTTTGAGCTGCAATACGACATCTCCGTACATCTGAACGAAACGTCTGTAAGCATCGTAAGCGAAACGCGGATTGTCCGTCTTGGCAGCCAGGCCTTCGACCACTTCGTCATTGAGTCCGAGGTTGAGGATGGTATCCATCATACCCGGCATAGAGGCTCTAGCTCCTGAACGTACACTCACAAGCAATGGATTGCGTGCGTCACCAAACTTCATGCCGATCTGGTCCTCGATATGCTTGATACTGTCTTTTACTCCTTCACGCAGGAGCTCAACAGTCTTCTCTTTACCTATCTTGTAATACTCGTTGCATACATCCGTAGTGATAGTAAATCCGGGAGGAACCGGCACGCCGATGAGATTCATCTCGGCTAAGTTTGCACCTTTGCCGCCGAGCAAGTTGCGCATGTCTGCACGACCTTCTGCCTTACCGCTTCCAAAGGTATAAATTCGCTTACTTTCCATAATATAATATCTTGTAATTTTTAAAATTTCGAGTTTGCAAAAGTACTTATTTTTTTATAGTCTCAGCCTGTTTCATCCGTTTTTTTGAGGGCGAAAAACGCTTTTTTTGTGCAGTATTCTTGTCTTCGGTTGAGAAGGCTCAAAATAAGCCAACAGCAAATGACAAATCGAGGCCATCAAATCGCATAATAAGAGCATAGAAATTAGTCATTTATCTTTCTGATACCTTTATGCGTCAAAGGAGAATCCGATTGCACAAAAATACAGGCCCGATCCTGTTTGATTAGATCGGGCCCGTACTCAGGGTTTATAAGAAATGTTTTCGATTGTTGTCGATACGATATTACTTGGCGTAATTGACCGAACGGACTTCGCGGATTACGGTAATCTTGACCTGACCAGGATAAGTCATCTCATCCTGTATCTTCTTGGCGATATTGGCACTAAGTTCTGCGCTCTGAGCATCGTCAATCTTGTCTGCACCAACAATGACACGAAGTTCACGACCGGCCTGAATGGCATAAGTCTTGGTGACGCCCGGATAGCTCATGGCAATGTTTTCCAAGTCATTGAGGCGCTTGATGTAGGCTTCCACGACTTCGCGGCGGGCACCGGGCCGAGCGCCACTGATTGCGTCACATACCTGAACGATTGGGGCAATGAGTGATGTCATCTCTATCTCGTCGTGGTGAGCTCCTATGGCATTGCAAATATCGGGTTTCTCCTTATACTGCTCAGCTATCTTCATACCATAAATAGCGTGAGACAGTTCTGTCTCCTCATCGGGCACTTTGCCGATATCGTGGAGCAATCCGGCCCGCTTAGCCTTCTTAGGATTAAGGCCAAGCTCTGCCGCCATCACAGCGCTGAGATTGGCAGTCTCGCGGGCGTGCTGCAGAAGGTTTTGTCCGTAGCTGGAACGATACTTCATCTTACCGATGATACGGATGAGCTCAGGGTGAAGTCCGTGTATACCGAGGTCGATTGCCGTGCGCTTACCCGTCTCGAGGATCTCCTCCTCTACCTGCTTGGTTACCTTGGCTACGACTTCCTCGATACGTGCAGGGTGGATACGGCCGTCGGCGATGAGCTGGTGCAGGGCAAGGCGGCATATCTCGCGGCGTACGGGGTCAAAGGCGGAGATGACAATGGCCTCTGGCGTGTCGTCCACGACAATCTCGACACCAGTGGCGGCTTCAAGAGCCCGGATATTGCGGCCTTCGCGACCGATGATACGTCCCTTAACCTCGTCATTGTCAATATGGAATACCGTTACGCTATTTTCTATCGCCGTCTCAGTAGCCACGCGCTGGATGGTCTGGATAACAATCTTCTTAGCTGCCTTGTTGGCCGTCATCTTGGCCTCGTCCATGATGTCGTTGATGTAACTCTGAGCATCGGTCTTGGCCTCGTCCTTGAGGGAGACAATGAGATGCTCCTTGGCTTCCTCTGCTGAGAGGCCGCTGATGGTCTCGAGCTTCTCGCGCTCCTGCTGCTGCATCTTGTCGAGCTCTTCCTTCTTGCGCTGGAGAAGCAGTTGCTGGTTCTCGAGATTGGACTGTTCCTTGTCGAGATCATTCTTGCGTCGGGTGATGGCGTTTTGCCTCTGATTGAGGTTGAGCTCACGCTGCTTCAGCTTGTTTTCCGACTGGAGGAGCTTCTGGTTGCGTTGCTGAACCTCTTTTTCAAGTTCGTTTTTCTTATTGAGAAATACTTCTTTGACCTCGAGCAGTTTCTTTTCCTTGATGCCGGCAGCATCCTTGTGTGCTTCGGCAATGACTTGGTTGTATTTGCTCTTGAGAACAAATCGGAATACAACAAAGCCTATGATTGCGCCTACGATGAGGCTACCAATAATATAGATAATTGTCATAATGTGGAAATTGTAGATATTGTACTGTTTGTCTTTTGGGTTTAGCGCATAGGATTTGAAGTCACGTTCCTACTTCTTGTCAAGTTGCAGCACTTGGTCGATGGTGTGAATCATGTCTCTCACACGGTCGTCAATGCCCGTCTCTTGCGTCAAACTTACAGCAATATCTATCAAGGCCATAGCCATATAGTCCTCCTTCTCCTGGTCGGGAAAGACATTGATATATCTACGGATTTTCTCGTTGATCAGCTGGGCGGCTCTCCTGTATATCTCCTCGTATCTGCGATCTATCTCGAGAGGATACGTCTTTGACCCAATCGTGAGTTGGATAGAGAGTGTATCAGAATCATTCATTTCTGTGTCGGTTGCCGTAAGTTGTTGAAACGTGGCCGGGCTGAGGCTTGGGCAGGAGACTATGCGCTGAGCAGTGCGATGCACTTGTCAATCTCGCGTATCAGTCTCGAGACATAGAGTTTGGTCTGTCGTATGTCGTCCTTGCTGAGCTTGAGTGTCGTGGCAGTTCTGAGCTCCTCATACTGCTTCTTAAGCTGCTCGTTCTCCTCCTTGAGGATACGTGCTGCCTCTTCATACTTCTCAAGGTTGTGATACTGCCTGATCAGTATGTTGAGTTTTACTTTAAGCTCGTCGAGCAAGTCCTTGCGTTCAGCCATGTTGTGACGTTAACTTTGCAAAGTTAGTCTTTTTCTGTCGAGAATTGTTGTTTTTACTTCTCTTTTTTATCTTCTGTGTCTTTGGGCTTGGGCTCCTTCTTGGCGAGCAGTATAATATGGTAAACATACTCTGTCATCCAGTCAGAGGAGTATCCGAGGCGCTTCTGGTAGACGCGGACGTTGTAGACAGATTTGCGTACGCCGGCGTCTTTCCAGTTCTCCTTGGTCAGGATATCATCGACGCCCTGCTTGACGACGCTGTAAATAGTCTTCTTAAATACTGAAGGGATGCGGAGCTTCCACTGCATGGTATTGGACAAAACCATCAGCAACTCCTGACTGAAGCCCTGGAAAAGATACATGTAGTCTCTCACGTCGTTGGGCTTATGGCAGTTGCGCTTGATACTATCGTCAATATCCTTAAAAAATGTATCTGACATTTTGTATAGCTCCTCGAGCATCTTCTGACAGCGATTTTTCTCACCCAGACCGAGCTTATTGTTGACTGTCGGCACGTGAAGGGTTTGCTTAAACACGCGCAAGTCGGGCAGCACGCTCAAGTTGGTAATACCGAGTCTCGAGGCGATGACACTCTGATAATAGACACGGATGAGGTACATAAAATCCTCCATACCGCCTACACGGGAACCGTCATCGGCTTGGTGTTTGCCAAAGAGTTTAGATAGTATACTCATATATGAAATTTGTATGTTGTGCCTGGTCAAGAGGCCGGGGCTGGATTAGTTGGCTGACTTAAACTCGTCAAGGAAGCGTACATCGTTTTCGGAGAACATGCGCAGGTCTTTGACTTGGTACTTCAGATTGGTGATGCGTTCTACGCCCAGTCCGAATGCGTAGCCGCTGTATACTTTGCTGTCGATGCCGCACAGCTCAAGAACATTGGGGTCTACCATACCGCAACCAAGAATCTCGACCCATCCCGTGCCCTTGCAGAAGCTGCACCCCTTACCGCCGCAGATATGGCAACTGATATCCATCTCTGCAGAGGGCTCTGTGAAAGGGAAATAGGAGGGACGCAGGCGTATCTGCGTATCCTTGCCAAACATCTCCCGGGCGAAGAGCAGCAACATCTGCTTAAGGTCTGCGAAAGAGACGCCTTTGTCAACATACAGTCCTTCTACCTGATGGAAGAAACAGTGAGCTCTGGCCGTGATGGTCTCGTTGCGGTATACACGGCCCGGACAAATCACGCGGATAGGCGGCTGCTGGTGCTCCATCACACGAGCCTGTACCGAACTGGTATGGCTTCTGAGGATGATATTCTTGGTCACATCGAGCGCACTCTGTTCTACGAAGAAAGTGTCCTGCATATCACGTGCCGGATGGTCAGCAGCAAAATTCATCTTGGTGAATACGTGCAAATCATCCTCCACCTCCGGGCCATCAGCCAGACAGAAGCCCAGACGGCTAAAGATGTCGATGATCTCATTGCGGACGATGGAGATTGGATGACGCGTGCCCAATTCCTCCGGAAAGGCCGTACGCGTCAAGTCGAGCTTCTGCTCATGACTGGACGTGTCATGCTGCAATTGGGCACGGATCTCATTGATCTTATCCTGTGCCCTAGTCTTCAATTTATTGAGAGCGATGCCAAGCTCCTTCTTCTGGTCCGGACTCACCGTGCGGAAGTCCTTCATCAAGTCACTGATGACGCCTTTACGACTCAGGTACTTGATGCGCAGCTCCTCCAATTCCCTATCATTGGATGCTTTGAGCTCCTCTACCTGAGCAAGCATTTTCTGAATGTTATCTTTAAGTAACATAGCTATCTACTTTGATTTCTTGCAAATTCAACTGCAAAACTACTCAAATCCCTGCACATAGGCAATAGAAAGTCTCCATTTTATCTTTATCATCGTTTCCTCCTTGTTCTTCTTTTACATGATAGTCCGTCAGTCTCCAGCCCCAACAGAACCAGGTGGTGACGGTAGCCTCGCCTACTCGTATGCCGTCATGTCGCTCGCATCGCCTATCCTTCGCCGACAGACGGAAATACGGACGAAGTCTGTGGGGCGCCACACCCCCCACTCCACCATGTACGCTAAGGGGCCTGCGTCTCTCCTGTCGGGTGCATCTGTCCACCCTCTTCCGCCAGAAGTCTCAAGACCATATTTTTCCTGAAAGAGAAGGAAAACAAGCGTTAGCCTCCGGAAAACGGACAGTCATGTAAATGCCTATCTCTCAAGCTTTTATCTCTCTATTAGACTTTATTGTAACTCTCTGGTTATCAAGCCGTAGCAACTCGTCTTCCAGTTTAAACTACATCCGACCTTGTTTAAACTACATCCGACCTTGTATTGCAAACAAGGCGATTTACCTTCTCGCCCATCCAATCCATTCGAACAGGAACAAAGATCGAGCGATTGAAATCTGACGCAGACAGATGAGAGGTAAAGAAAGACAGAAATGAAGCAAAAAATTTTATATATCTGGCAGAGGTGCCTCTTCTGAAGGCTCAAGCCGCACCACCACAGACCGCCCGACATGTCGTTCTACCCGTCATCTTGTTTGTGACAGATTGAACTTTAGGTCACACAAAAGGGCGACCACACTAGAGACAAATTGCCCTTCTGCATAGAGACTAAACTCGTCGTCGCGTACACTAGGCCATACTCAACTGGACAAGCCGAGGCTGTACAAAACAACACTTGGGACGGGAGACACGGCACGATACACAAGGCTTCGTTTGCCTGCCAGCTGATGCTCGTAGTGCTTCATTATACGCAAGAGGTGGTCGAATTTGCCCACAAGAAGCAGCCGAAATTGTGAAAAATAGTTTTTCCATTTGCCATTGTCCCCCACAAGCAGTATCTTTGCAAATTGATAGAGACTACATCCATGGGTAAAATTATAGCATTGGCCAACCAGAAGGGCGGAGTCGGCAAGACAACCACCGCTATCAATCTGGCAGCTTCACTGGCCACACTTGAGAAGAAAGTGCTCCTCATTGATGCCGATCCGCAAGCCAACAGCAGTTCGGGCGTGGGTATTGACATCAATCATATCGAGAGCAGTATCTACGAATGCATCATCAACGATGTAGATCCCCACGAGGCCATCTACACCACCGACATCGAGGGCATGGACATTATCCCCTCCCACATAGACCTCGTGGGCGCGGAGATAGAGATGCTCAATCTGGACCAGCGCGAGCAAGTGCTCAAGCGCATACTCGCCAAGCTCAAAGATGAGTATGACTACATCCTCATCGACTGCTCCCCCTCGCTGGGTCTCATCACGGTCAATGCCCTGACAGCAGCAGACTCGGTCATCATCCCCGTGCAGTGTGAGTACTTCGCCCTTGAGGGTATCAGCAAATTGCTCAATACCATCCGCATCATCAAGAAGAAGCTCAACCCTCAACTCCAAATAGAGGGATTTCTGCTCACCATGTACGACAGCCGTCTGAGACTGGCCAACCAGATATACGACGAGGTGAAGCGACACTTCCAAGAGCTCGTCTTCAAAACCGTCATCCAACGCAATGTCAAGCTCTCCGAAGCGCCGAGTCACGGCATGCCTGCCATCCTCTATGACGCCGAGAGCCGAGGTGCCCTCAACTATCTGGCACTAGCCAAGGAAATCATCAAGAGAGAAAAGCACTGACACCTGTCAGGTCCCACGCAAACACGACCAACACATCGATATATACTCACATGGCAGTACACAAGAAATTTCCAGCGCTTGGCAAAGGCCTCGACGCCTTGCTTCCAAGCGACGATATCGATACTCAGGGCTCATCATCCATCGGAGAGATTGCCCTAGACAAGATTCATCCCAATCCCAACCAGCCCCGCAAGGAAATGGATGCCTCGGCGCTCAAGGAGCTCTCTGACTCCATCAAGCAGATAGGCGTCATACAGCCCATAACCCTCCGCCAGAAGGCCGATGGCGCCTATGAGATCATCGCCGGAGAGCGCAGGTGGCATGCCGCTAAGGCTGCAGGACTCAAGACTATACCCGCTTATGTGCGCACGGTCAGCGATGAGCACATGATGGAAATGGCGCTGGTAGAAAATATCCAGCGCGAGGACCTCAATCCCATTGAGATTGCACTGGCTTACAACAATCTCATCGAGCGTGCCCACCTCACTCAGGAGCAAGTGGCAGACAAAGTAGGCAAGAAGCGCGTCACCGTTACCAACTACCTCCGATTGCTCAAACTACCCGCCCAAGTACAACTCGCCCTGCGCAAGGGAGAGATAGATCAGGGCCATGCCCGCGCACTCCTGGGGCTTCCCAGTCCGGCACTGCAGCTCAAGCTATTTGACGAAGTACAAAAGGAGAACTACTCCGTCCACAAAGTGGAGGAGATGGTCCAGCAGATCAATAGCGGACAGACTGTGAAGAGCGGCCACAAGCGGCTTAGCAACAAGGCACAATTGCCTGAGGAATATCGTGCACTCAGGGACCAACTCTCCCAGTTCTTTAATTCCAAGGTCAATATGACGTGCTCGCCGAGCGGCAAAGGACGCATCACCATTCCCTTCAACTCCGAAGAAGACCTGGAAAAGATTGTCAGCCTCTTTGACAAAATGAAGAAATAGCATCATGCGGAGCAGAGTCATCTACCTCACTATTCTGACATCGCTGTTGTCACTCTCTGCCCTTCGTCCCCTTCCCTCGTCAGCCAAGACCCCGTCAGGTTTCTTCTGGCCGGCACCGGACACGATACAGACGGCGCAATCAGCCGACAGCCTCACGTCTGCCCATCTGCAGATCGATTCTCTGCCCAAAGTAAAGACCGCTCAGGACACTACAAGACTCCTGCTTGCCGTCAGCGACTCCTTGCTCAAGCATACTAAGCCCTTTAAACTAAAGAGCGAAGCGCCCGATCCTAAACGCGCACTCTGGCTCGCACTCGTTCTCCCGGGAGCCGGGCAGATATATAACCGCAAGTACTGGAAACTGCCTATCATCTACGGAGGATTTATCGGCTGTACATACGCCTTGATGTGGAACCAGCAGATGTACAAAGACTACTCCCAAGCCTACATAGACATCATGGATGACGACCCCAACACAGCCAGCTACCGCAACATCCTGCCCTATGGCTACGATATCACAGGTCGGGAGGAACAATTCAAAAATATATTTCGACACAAGAAGGACTTTTATCGCAAGAACCGAGATCTGAGTATCTTTGCCTTTTTCGGCGTCTATATCATCTCCGTCATAGATGCTTACGTCGACGCCCAGCTCTCCACATTTGATATCTCGCCCGACCTGTCTCTCCATGTCGCGCCCAAAGTCATCAGCACCAACGGCAGCAATGCCTTCCAGCGCAACACAACAGCCGTAGGCGTCGGGTGCAGCCTTAACTTCAAATAATCATGAAAAAACCTTTTATATTATTGTTTGCCCTATCGGCACTTACCCTACACACCTACGCCCAGCAAGACGACACCTCCATCAGCGACATGCCCGAAAGCATGCAGGAGACAACCGACCAGCTGCTCAAGAGCTGGAACATGCAGAAATATTTGGTCGTAGATACTACTTCACAGCTTGCCGATATCAATCCTTACTTCACCGATGAGGTCTACGAAGATCGCCTCCGGCGCATCCCCTGCGTCATGAATCTGACCTACAATCCCATCGTGCGCCAATACATCGACCAATATACCGGTCGTCTGCGCCACTCCGTAGCCTTCATGCTGGGAGCGTCCAACTACTATATCCCCATCCTCGAGGAAGCTCTCGCTTACTATCAGATCCCGCTCGAACTCAAATACCTACCCGTCATAGAGTCGGCCCTCAATCCCCGCGCCCGCAGCCACGCAGGCGCCGTCGGACTATGGCAGTTTATGCCCAAGACGGCCAAGCGATACAATCTGCAGCTCAACAGCCTCGTCGACGAGCGCTGCGAGCCCATCAAGGCCTCCTATGCTGCTGCCAAGTATCTCAAGGATCTCTACGACATCTTCGGAGACTGGACACTCGTCATTGCAGCATACAACTGCGGTCCCACCAATGTCAACAAGGCTATTCACAGATCGGGAGGCGAGCGTGACTTCTGGAAGATCTATCCCCGTCTGCCTCGGGAGACACGCGGATATGTACCTGCCTTCATCGCCGCCAACTATATCATGAACTACTACGGAGAGCACAATATACAGCCCCTCCGCACCCGCATTCCGGCTACAACCGATACCATCCTGCTGACGCGCGATGTCAGAATGGAAAAAATCGCTGATGTCTGCAACATAGACCTCAACGAGATCAAAGCACTCAACCCTCAGTATCAGACGACTCTGATACCCGGCTACCGCACTACCTGCACACTCAGACTGCCTCAGGAGCAGTTGTTGCGTTTTATTGACCTGCAAGACTCCATCTACCAGGATGATGCCGACAATCTGCCACTCGCATCTACTCAGGACTCATCTGATGGAGATGGTACTGATGATCAATTCACCAACAGCTCGACAAGCACCAGTCAGAGCTACAACTCAAGATATACTAGCAGCAGTCGTAAGTCGAGCAGCAGACGCTCTAGCCGATCCAAACGAAGCAGCAGGCGCAGTAAGCGACACGCCAGCAAGTCTGTCACCATCAAGGATGGCCAGACGCTGAGTGAAATCGCCGAGCGCCATCACACGACTGTCGCCAAGCTCCGTAAGCTCAACGGTATCAAGGGATCTAGTATCCGGGCTGGCAAGAAGTTGAAGGTAAAGTAAGCCTGACTCAGGCCAAGTCTCTCTAACATGTATACAGATATGCAACCGGACAATCAGCCATTGAAGTCAGTGTCACAAGACCATCCACAGATATCCAGGCATCTGCCGCAATCTCCTGAACAGCAGCCTCTGGAGACCCGACCACAGAGCCGGGAGGCGCCGAAGTCGTCACAGTTGCCACAAAATCAGGCAAACGAGACACAAGCATCGTCTCAAGCTGCTCCCCCTCTCTCTCAGAAGCCTGCGATACCAGCTTCAGAGGCACAGGAAGAGAAACAAAAGGAGCAAGAGGAGAAGATGATCTATGATGCCTTCCGCCGTCTGCTGGACACCTACCTGGCGTCCAATCACCGGAAGAAGGTGGATATCATCACACGCGCATTCAATTTTGCCAAGCAGGCTCACAAGGGCGTGCGGCGCCTCTCCGGTGAGCCCTATATCATGCACCCTATCGCCGTAGCCCAGATCGTATGCGGCGAGATAGGACTAGGATCTACCTCTATCTGTGCCGCGCTGCTCCATGACGTAGAGGAGGATACGGACTACACCTATGAAGATATCCGTAACCTATTTGGCGAAAAGATTGCCAATATCGTAGAGGGACTGACCAAGATCAGCGGAGGCATCTTCGGAGACCGCGCCTCCCTGCAAGCTGAGACATTCAAGAAGCTCCTGCTTACCATGAGCGACGACATACGTGTCATCCTCATCAAGATAGCTGACCGTCTCCACAACATGCGCACGCTGAGCAGCATGCAACCTCGCAAGCAGTACAAGATAGCTGGTGAGACGCTCTATATATACGCGCCTCTCGCCGACCGCCTCGGTCTCAACAAAATCAAAACCGAGCTCGAGGATCTCAGCTTCCGCTACGAGCACCCTGACGACTACAAGGATATCACTTCCCGCCTCGCTGCTACAAAGAAGGAACGTGACACCATCTTTGGCCAGTTTACACCCCCTATACGCGAGGCTCTCGACCGCATGGGGCTCAAGTACGAAATCAAGGCCCGCATCAAGAGTCCCTACTCCATCTGGCGCAAGATACAGGACAAACATGTAAGCTTTGAGGAGATCTATGATATCCTCGCAATCCGTATCATCTTTGAGCCGGCCAAGCCTGAAGAGGAAATAAACGACTGCTTCAACATCTATGTTGCCCTTACTCAGATTTACCGCAGTCATCCAGAACGTACCCGAGACTGGGTCAATCATCCTAAAGCCAACGGCTATCAGGCCCTCCACGTCACGCTCATGAGCCCTCACGGACAATGGATAGAAGTTCAGATACGTTCTACCCGAATGGACGAAATCGATGAGCAAGGTCTCGCTGCCCACTGGAAATATAAGGACCACAATGGTATGGACGGCGTTGACGACAAGATTGACGGCTGGCTACACACCATCAAGGAGATACTCGACGATCCGCAGCCCGATACGCTGGACCTACTCGACACAATCAAGCTCAATCTCTTCGCCAAAGAGATCATTGTCTTCACCCCAAAGGGCGAGATCAAGTCTCTGCCCGCCGGAGCCACGGCACTCGACTTTGCCTTCAGTATCCATTCCTTCCTAGGTACACACTGTATCGGTGCAAAAGTCAATCACAAGCTCGAGCCTATCATGTATAAGCTGCAAGGGGGCGATCAGGTCGAAATCATTACGTCCAACAATCAGCAAGTCAAACATGAGTGGCTCCAATACGCCACTACCGCCAAGGCCAAAAGCAAGATACAGGCATGTCTCCGCAAACAGGACAAAGAGAAAGAGCACGAGGGCAACAAAATGCTCCAGACCTTCCTGGAGCATCACGACTTGGAGTTCAATAACGTCAATGTTGACAAACTGCGCCGACTCCACAAATTCACTACGCGCGACCAATTTCTCCTCGCTCTCGGTCAAGGTACGGTCTCACTGGGAGATGCAGATATCAACTATCTCCGCGGTAGGCAGTCTCGCCGTTGGCGCAAATTTCTCCCTTTTATCAGCTCGTCTGACAAGGCACATGCCGCTGTCAAGAACACTGCTGACGCCCATTACCTCAACCAGCTCGACCGCAAACAGGTATTTGACATCACCGACAGCACAATCAGCCACTGCGATATCGCGTCCTGCTGCCATCCTATCCCAGGCGATGACTCTTTGGGCTATATCGATGAGACGGAGAACAAGATCATTATCCACAAGCGCAATTGTCCGACAGCCGACAAGCTCAAAAGCAATTTCGGCAACAATATCATTGCCGTCCGCTGGAGCCTAAGCGAGCAACAGACCTTTGAGGCGCACATCGACATCAGCGGTATTGATGAAGACGGTATGCTCCTGCAAATTGCCAATACGCTCTACAACCACGACAAAGCGACTGTCACTGCACTCAATATCGCCGGACACGACGGACTCTTCAGGGCGCAGCTCGCCGTACAGGTCCACGATACAAATGAAGTGCAAAGCATCTGTCAATCGCTCAAGAAGATTCCCAAGGTTCTCAAGGCCGTCCGTTGCGACTAGCTGTTCTAATGGATAGAATAGCCGCTTTCTCTAGCGTATGTGATGTCATCAAATCGAATGGGTGCAAGAGAAAAGTGTCCTCCCTTGTATAATTTAATAATATCTGACGCAAAACTTAGCAATCGCCAGTCAACAAGATAATTACGACATTCAACAGATTGCATGTAGGATGCTCGGATGATGATGCGGAAGCTACAGCTGATTGCAACAAAACAACTGTGATTGCGGGCAGACAGATGTTCACGACATCTCTGAAAAGGAACTGCGTCAGTGGGAAAATTATGCTCTCATAAGAGCCTACGTACATAGGCGCAAGAGATGAAAAAATAGTTTTTTCACCTCGATAAAATAAAAGCATCCAAAGTAGAGCACCCGTAAGACGTTCCCACTATTTATGTATCTGGAAGTAATAATTGCCTTGCGCCAACCGTACCTCCAGTTCCCCATCACATACCTTGTAACGGAGTCCTGCTCGGACAAGGTCCAGCCCCCGTTCCTTCACGTCCGCAGACGATGAAGCAGGGATACGGAGCGATGCGCTGCTGCCTACGGGGATGGTTACATGATACTTGATCTCGCTCTGCTGATTTTCAACAGTGACCAAGAGTTGCCCATAAGGAGTCTGCTTGCAATAGCTTGCCCACGATAGACTGTCAGACAATATCGGATCTATCACGACATGTCTGTACGCCGGTGCTGATGCGTCCAGCCGCACACCGCACAAGCGCGTTCCCATCCAAGTAAGTCCGCCTCCAAACATGGGATGGTTGTGCGAGTCTCGCCCGTCCCATTGTTCCCAAGTCGTCGTCGCACCTTGACTGATCCAGTTGCCGTAGCTGGGAAAATCGGTCTTGTTCATTGCCGCATAGGCAATATCATGCAAGCCATAGTCGCTCAGCACTTCAAAGAAGTAACGTGTACCCAACATACCCGTATTGAGATGTCCATGATACTTCTCTACTATCTCCTTGTGCAGGGTTTCGATGACAAGAGATCTAACCTCTTCAGGCACCCCCATACGCAGGGCAAAAATATTGCTTCCGAAATCTCCATAGCTATGAGCCTTAGGATCGTAGAAACGCTTGTGAAACGCCTGCTTGACAGACTCTGCCAATTGTGTGTAGTGGACATGGTCCTCGGAACGGCCTAAGACGCCGGAGGCCTGAGCCGTATTGTACAGACACAGCCATAGGTAGAAGGTATGTACCAGTTCGTCTTTGGGAAGTCCGTAGCTGGGAGCCCATTCCCCAAGGTTGAGCCACATACACGGCTCTTGCCTGCCGGGTTCGCACATCTGCTGGTACATGGTACCCCATGGTGTCATCCACGTTAGCATATTGGCAACGTGCTTCTTCATGGGCTCATAACACTCCTTAAGGAACTCCTTGTCACCATAGTGCAAGTAGTATTCCCAAGGCATGATGTTCATGGCTGCGCCCCATGCCACACCCCCACCACATCCCGGTTGCCACGGTGCGCCATTGGGCACATAGCCATCAGACGGGTCCTGACAATCCATGATATCCCTTATCCATTTACGATAAAAGGCTGCTGCATCATAATAATCCATAACCATCGCGCACGACACCTGGCCATCACCCGTATAAGGGGAGCGCTCGCGGTGAGGACAGTCGCTCGCGATACAGCCGTGCATGTTGTCCGTTTGTGAGCGAAGCCATATATTGACAATCTGCTCAAAGAGCGCATTGGACGAAGCAAACTCAGCATCCACCGGCACATCAGTATTGACTGCGTCCGCCTGTATTTGTCCCGCCTCCAACCGGCTTAAGCCGCTGACGATGGCTTTGCGGAATACATACCATGTAAACCGCGGCGCCCATGAGGCCGGATGATCAGCAAAGATGTACTGCTGGGTACCAAGAGGAGACTCGCAGACATATTTTACATTAAGGGTATCACCCTCCCGTCCTGTCACATGATTAAAACGTACCCATCCACTAATCTCCTTACCAATATCCACCTCATAACAACCAGCACCCAAAGCCTTCACTTGCACGGGATCCAATATCTCTGTCACCTTGTCGGAAGGCGAAGTCTGAGCTGTCAGTCGGCCGTTGGGACCTGGCACAGATTTGACGCGTTGCCAACCTGACTCATCTCCGTCTGCGCCAGCCCAATCGGAGACTTCGCGCCGCGCATCATAGACCTCACCGGCATAGGGTCCATTACAAAGAATAGCCGACGCATGGCTGCGCCATGTCGTATCAGATACGATGGTGTCATGGGTGCCATCTCGGTAATCTATTTGCAGCTGCACAAGTAGACAGGGCTTACCAAATGGACTTGTCCAGGTAAAATCGCAATTGTAAAAACCGTTGCCAAGCACAACACCCAGAGCATTGGATCCTGCGCGTAGCACATCGGTCACATCGTAAGCGAGATAGTTCACCCGATAGCCCGTAAAACGACCATCGATGGAGACTCTGTCATGATCAAGTCCCTCTCGCTGAGTATAATTAGTAAAATTGGGCACGAGGCAGTCATCTCCTATCCGCTGCCCATTGGCATACAGTTCAAAGTAGCCCAGACCGCAGATAAAAACTTTGGCCTTTTTCACCGGCTTAGGCAGCACAAAACTTTTTCTGAAAAGCGGTGCTGTACTATCAAAATCAGCTCCAATCCATTGCGCCTTCCAGTCCGACGGATTTAAAAGCCCCATTCCCCAATGAGAGGGAGTGCTCCATGCCGATACTTTTCCTTGTTGATCCCAAGTACGCACTCTCCACCAATAATCATGTCCACTTTGAAGTGGCATTCCTCCATAGCTTATCAGATAAGAATCTGATGAAAGACGCTTACCTGTATCCCATACAAGTCTCTTGTGCGACATCAGGTCCTGGCAGCTGCCTGCTACGCATATCTGATAAGCCGACTGAGATTCGCCGCGCGCCTGAGGCGTTGAAGGAAGATTGATCCATGAGAAGCGCGGGTGCTCTGTGTCGACACATGCCGGTACTGCCATCTGTTCTACTCTCAAATGGGTCACACTGAATCTCGCCGAAGCTGTAAGAGGGTACACAACTGAGGAGAGCAGCGCAAAGACACTCAAAACAACATGCGCTAATCTGCAGACGAAGTCAGAATCGCTTTTTACTAGAGGGTACCTAATACCAGCTAGATCTGATATAGTTTGAGACAGCACTGGGGCCACCACATCATCTCTGAACGATCGGCGTCTCTGGAACGGAACAGTCATAGCAAAAAAGCCTACAAAGTTTTCTTGAGCGCATTGACCCAGATGGCATATCCATCACTATTGAGATGGAGTCCGTCTACAGTAAGATTGAGAGGGAGCACATCGCTGTCTTTGTCCTTAAACAACGAGTAAAGATCAAGGTATACGGCCCCCTCGGCCACAGCCAGGGCCTTCAGCTTAGCATTAAGGCGAGGTACAAGTGCCGTCTTACCGACAAGCAAGCGCCACCTGCCGGTTGTCTCGTTGATAGGCAGGAGGCTCTGAACATAGAGTTGGGTCTGCGGAGAAGCGGTCCTGATCTTGTGGACAACCAATTTGATATTACCTAGGATACTGTCTAAGTCGATCGTATGAGAGATGTCGTTGATTCCTACCATGAGATAGATACGACGCGGATGGGCCTTGACAATCGGATCCAAGCGGTCAAACACTCCCAACGCCTCGTCTCCGGCAATACCCAGATTGATGACATGCTTCTGACCAAGTTTTGCCGCCCAGTCACGGCCACCCTCAATATGACTGTCGCCGAGCATAATGATATCCTTGCTTGTCAGAGCCGGCTGATTGGCAAACAAGGCTTTGCGGTCGTAATAATGTTGTGAATAGTTGCGTGGATGATGCATAATAGATGAGGCTACGATATTGGCTATGACCGATCTGAGACGGACAACATTGCTCTTGTCCACAGGATGTACCGCATTGGTAAGAAGTATGATACCGAGATCGTTGGTCGGATCTACGACTATAGAAGTACCTGTATAGCCAGTGTGGCCAAAAGTCTGGGGAGAAAGCAAGTCACCATTGCAGCTAGCATAAGGAGAATACAAATCCCAGCCGAGCGAACGGCCAAAGCGCTCAAATCCACGAGGCACTGTCATCATGGCCTTAACCGTCTGAGGAGAAAGAATGCGAACACCATTCCACTCGCCGCCGTTGAGCAGCATGGAGACGAAAGTACACAAATCCTCGGCCGAGGCAAAGAGCCCCGCATTGCCAGAAATGCCCCCGTTCATCACACGTGCAAGCGGATCATGCACTTTACCGAGCAAGACAGATCCATCAGGCTGTTTCTCCGTCGGGGCTATCTGAGACAGAAGACTGTCCTTCGGCTGAAACCCCGTATGGGTCATGCCGAGAGGGGCAAAGATATAGTCATGGGTAAAATCCTTGAGACTCTGGCCCGAAACACGCTGCACGATATTTTGGAGCGTGATGTAGTTAAGACAACTGTACCTGAACTTTGTCTCTGGACTGTTGAGTCGCTGGCAGGAGTCAATATAGGCCATCATAGCCTTTGGATTGGGCGATCCGGCCTCTCGTTTCAGCTTGTCTGCCGAGGCATAGGAAGGAAGTCCAGACGTGTGGGTCAGCAGATGGATAACACGTATCGTTTCCTCGTCCTTAGTACCTTGCTTCCAGTTCTGAAACTCCGGTATGTAGCGACTTACCGGATCGAGAAGGCGAATCTTGCCTTGCTCAACCAGCATCATCACGCTCGTGGCTGTGGCCACAGGTTTGGTACAAGAGGCCATGTCAAAGATTGTGCCACTCGTCATCGGCTCCATCTTGGGATAGACACGCTTGTTGCCGTAGGCCTTAAGATAAGCCAGCTTGCCGTGACGTGTCACTGCCAGCACGGCTCCAGGTATCGCTTTGCGCGAGATTTCAGCATTGATGGCGCTGTCGGCCCACTGGAACTGACGGCTATCAAGGCCCACCTGCTCTGGCTCAACCTTGATCAGATGCTGAGCTGATGCGGTGAAACATGCTACGGAGGCCAGCAGGCACGTTGTAAAGATAAAATGCAGATGTCTACGCATGGTTCCGTCAATCTTGGTTTTGCTTATGGTACGCGTCAATTGCCTTTTTTACCGAGCCGTGCAGCAATAGTAGGGCATGAGCCCGATCATAGTCCATATGAAGTTCATCTACAATCATACGCGTACCGCGATCAATCAACTTCTTATTGTTCAACTGCATGTTGACCATGCGGTTGCCTTTGACACGTCCCAGCTTAATCATCAGAGAAGTGGAAATCATGTTAAGAACCATCTTCTGTGCAGTGCCGCTCTTCATGCGCGAAGAACCAGTGACGTACTCGGGGCCCACCACTGTGACAATAGGGACCTCACAAGCCTTCGTGATAGGTGCACCGGGATTGCTGGTAATACAGCCGGTGAGGATACCATTCTCGCGACAACGCTTGAGTGCTCCTATCACGTAAGGAGTCGTACCTGAGGCCGCGATGCCGATGACAGAGTCCGTCTCATTGATACCACGGGTCTGAAGATCACGCCATCCGCCCTCTTCATCATCCTCCGCCTTCTCTACTGCATTGCGCAGAGCCGTATCTCCGCCTGCAATGAACCCAATGACGACTGTCGGAGGAATGCCATAGGTAGGAGGTATCTCTGATGCGTCGAGTACACCCAGGCGCCCGCTTGTGCCAGCTCCAAGGTAAAAGAGACGTCCGCCACGCTTCATGCGAGGCAAGATCTGAGAGACAAGGCGCTCTATGGCAGGTATCTCATGCTTGACCGCATCTGCTATCTTATGGTCTTCATCGTTGATTTCCGTGAGGATTTCCAAGAATGATTTCTTCTCAAGGTCATTGTAGAGAGAGGACTCCTCTGTAATCTTTTCAAAGCTCATAGTATAATATTTCTGATCTGATTTATTACAATAATGATAAGGTGTCTTCTGATAAAGTCTTTGTTTGTTACAGCTGCGCTATAGCTTGATATATATCCGTTTACGATAGAGTATCTCAGCTACGATCCATACCAGCAGGAGCATTATGATGGAAAACATCAGGGATGACAATTTTCCGTCGCCAAAGAGAGGATTGGTCACGTAGTGACAGATAGCGCTGTGTACATTGTAGAGGCTGCCGTCGTCACGATGTATCGGTAACTTAATGGCTATGAAACCTATAGCATAGATGTCGCCGAGAACATAGCAAAATAGCGGGTTGACACCGATGGCGTGGAAGATGTGGCTCCAGGACTTTTTGCCCTTGACATCCAGCATCCAAGTCAGCAGGGCCAACATCGCACTGCCGCTGCCACATGTCATCAATACATAAGTCGGACTCCATACGCGCTTGTTGAGCGGACATCCGTACTGCAACAGATAGCCAAGCAACATGGCCCCAGTACCAAAGAGCAGCAAGCGGAGCATCTTGTCCTCAAGGCTCAACGGACGCATCAACATCCGGCCCACGAGAAATCCGATCATGACATGAGCGATACAGGGTATATTGCTCAAGAGACCTTCGGGGTCAAAATTGAATGCTGCTTCTGCATCATAATGATACATGTGGGGGCCAAGCACTGTCAAGTCAAACTTGGACAGGATATTGTCTGCCGTCTGGTCAAATCCATGTCCGCAAAGCAGCAGTACAGCATATCCTACAAGAATCAGGAGAATAATCGGTGGAAAATACTTAGTCTTGACTGTCAAAGCCATCAGTGCTACAATGAAGTAGCAAAATGCCAGACGCGCCAAAACCCCTGTTAGCCGCAAGTGGGTGATGTCTATGGCTCCGTTGCGAGCCAACTGGGAAAACAAGCCGATGGCAATGCCGACGAGATAGATGCCTATACCACGTCTGCAGACCTTGGCAAATGATTGAGAAGTCAGTTTGTAGTCATATTTCTTGAGACTAAAACACATAGAGACGCCCATAATGAACATAAAGAAGGGAAAGATGAAGTCGGTAGGCGTCACTCCACTCCACTCGGCGTGATCCAGTGGCTCGTACATGTTGCTCCAGGAGCCCGGATTGTTGACTATGATCATCGCAGCTATGGTAATGCCGCGCAGGATATCGAGGGAAAGAAGCCTCTGTCGTTGTTGAGTCATTATATATCAGTTTATGGTTATTTCTTAAAAGGTGCTGAAAGTACTTGGAGCGCATCGCTCATCAGACTATCGCGTTGCTCAGACGACTTGATACTCTCTATGGGGAAGCCGAGCACCATCGTGCTGTAATCATCTCCGCGGTACGCGATACCGCAACTGATCTCATTCTCCTCATAACGCATCACGGTATAAGCACCGTCTCCTACAGGCATGATACCGTCGGGAGACTCTACGACGTAGCTCTTGTCATTAAGCTCATTGTAGTAATTGTAATGTGCGCCACCCTTGAGCAGAGGACTTGGCACGGTCTTGACTTTGCCCTCCTTGGCCGCCTGAGGCTCCAGAAAAGTGTAGTGGAGCACTTGCTTGGCCCACTGTTGGTCAGACTTCTGCGCTACGGCATCCGGATTGTCCCACAAGTCGCTAGCCACGTAGGCACCGCTGACCAGGAAGCGTCCACCTTGCTGGCAGTAGGCTGTGATACGGCGCTGAGCCACATCTGTAAAGGTCTTAAACTGGAGCGGTACAATGCCTCCACGGCCAGTTTTGGTCTGCTTCTGCTTGCCGAGAATCCAGTCCACGACAGGATAGTCCTCCATCCGGACCAGACTGTCCTCAACTGCTTCGTTGCTCACGGAGATAAAACTCCATCCGGCTTTGAGGATGGAAGCTCCGTGCACGGCGGGATAGTCAAAGGTGTTGCCGGCAATCGTCTCCTTTTCATGGTCGCTACGCGAACCGCCAAAACCGGGCGAGTCATCCGTCGTCCACTTTATGGATCGGCGGAATTCCTTCATTGAGCCCACATAGTTAGTCTCGCAGATATAGGGCACACCATGATCAATATCGTCTCTAAATCCAGCCAGCGCAGTATCAGCGGGAGAAGGCGCCTTAAAGTCTGCCGGGCCGCTCACACGGTCAAATCCGCTGACTACAAGCACACGGCCACGCTCTTGTTCGGCCTTGCCAACACTTAGTATCTCACTGGGAAAACTCTCGCCTCCCTTGTTGACTGCCGTGACCTTGAAGGAGCATACCTGTCCTGTAGGAATGGTGCAGCGGAACTGAGTCTTGCGTTTGACGAGCGTGCCGTTGTCAAAATCTCCCTGCCCCACGCGGCGATAGACGATGTACTGCTCCGGCTCAGCTGAGGGCTCGAGGCTGTCGGATACGGCCTGCCATGACAGAGTAACTTCTCCATTGGGCTCCCAACGGAGAGCGAGATGATTGGGAGCCAAGGGTTCTACAACATACTTGAGTCCATTTTGTGAACAAATGAACTTGAGCATACCCTTATAGATGGCCCGGCTCGCTGCGAAGCGGAAACGAGGATCCAGTCCGTAGCGCATATCTGCAAAGTTGTGATGTGACAGCAGCTCAAGCAGTGCTGCAGGTACCCGAGGCCACAAAGCCTCGCTATAAGGCTTGTTCCATAGTTGTCGCTTGGTCCATTTAGGTTCAAATGCACGACGCAGGTCACTCGTGACTTGATCCTGTATATCCTGACACAAATATTTGGCAAGCTCGCGACTGGCTCCATTGGCATAGGTACCGCCGTTGTGATACTTCTTCTCGTAATCGCAGATGATGAGCGTACCGATGATGTTGTCAGTCAAATTATTGCCTGCATCACTGTGAAAAGCAAAAGAGAGGTCCACAGGAATATTGAGTCCGCCGTAGTTGGGACACTGCGTGCTGCCGCCGGCGAGCCAGTTGACCCAGTGCCCGCGTCCGAGATAGTCGTCGCGATAGTCATCCGTGCCCTCCGAAGGCGAGTATATACTATCAGGCACACCTGCCCACTGCATCCAGTAGCGTGCACCCTCCTTGTATCGGGGATAGCCGCTGGTATGCGGGCTATAGATGCCGAGGCTGTCGATGAGAGGCTTACGGGCCACGTTGCCGATACCACCGCCGACCTTGACAGCATCGGCCGTAATGATGCGGTCTTTGTCTCGACTGACATTGGTCAAGACGATCTTGTCTCCCGAACCTGGCGCGAAGCTATAAGTGCCGAGGAAGATCCATGTGCCACCGCCCATCGTCTGATTGACCTTGATATTGGTCTGCTGACCGTGGTGACAGATTGTGTATGTCGCGTCTTCAGCACTCTGAGGCAGGCTTTTGTACGAAACGTATACACCATAGTTTCCTGCACTGGGGACATTGACTGTCCAGACTGCCTGACTGGCGTCCTTAGCTTTCTTGACCGAATTGATCTGTCGGTAGGAACCCATTTTGAATGGGTTGTCCCATCCCTCCAATTGTCCTTTTGGCATGGCGAAGCCTTTGTCCTGTCCATTTTGCCAAGATGCTGTACCTGCCGTTTCCGTATATGCACATCCCGCACTCGATCCATCGCCATCGATAAGCAGTTCTACACTGTTGATATCGCGCTCACGCGGCATGAGCACGTTGGCTCCTGCATTTTCAAGCATGGGCACAAGAAATGGGAGCACATAGCTCTGCGTATAGATATCCTCCACAGTCTGGAAGATGCGCGCACGCTGCCACTTCCATCGGTCCTCCTTCTGATTGAAGTAGAGACCGTGGCTTGGCCACAGGGCGATGTGCCGATTTGCCAAGCCTAAAGTCGGATGATAGGGCTTGGAGAGATTGTAAGTCAAGGGAACTTTGGTCTTGAACTTAAATTTGCCCAAAGAGTCGGGCGTCTCCTGCGCCTGAAGGCCGACAGCTGAAGTCAGCAGTGCCAGCGTGATAATGGAGAGTCGAATAGTATGTGTCATAATAGAAATGTTGTCAGCTAAGAAAAGCAGTGTCGCAGAGATTGGGACGGCATGTTGATCTTATATATCCTTAAGTTTGGCAAGTTTATTTATTGTACTTGGAGCAAGGCTACCTCACCTGTTGTCTCTGTCATGAGCACGCGGCCCTTGCCGAGAGGTACTACAGTATTGATGAAACTGTTTCCTACTTTGTGTTCCCACAGCAAACGTCCGGTCTTGCCTTCGATAGCGATAATGAGGCCGTCTTTGGTCGAGCTGTACACAATACCGTCACGCTCGGGGAGCATGGTTGTCGCATGCTCGTATCCGAATCCTGCATTGCAAGCCCAGAGCTCGCGGGGAGCTCTAGCATCAGCCGCATAGCAGACAATGCTGTCCTGCATCGTCTTGGCATAGAGACGCTGTCCGTCATGGCTAATGCCGAGACTCTCGCGCACCTTGCTCTGCTTGGTCCGCCAGAGCTGGCGTCCCGTCTGCAGGTCTATAGCTGTCATTGCGCGCTCAGGATCTACGACAAAGACCGCTTCTTTCGTGGCCACCGGCCACACACCTGCTGCCGAATAGTGGAGATGTCCCTTGAGATGACTCCAAGTCCAGATGAGATGACCGTCGTGCTGGTCCAGCGCATAGACGGTATTGTCCCACGCGCCAAATATAACCTTACCGTCGGTCACAAGAGGGCGTGTGACCACGTAGCCTCCCACACCGTCGTAAGTCCATACGGCCTGTCCAGTCTTGGCCTTGATGGCCCGCATCTTGTGGTCACTTCCTGCTATATAGGCGATGCCGTGGTCAATGGCCACAGCGCCCATCTGAGCCTCCGCAGTAGGCAATTGCCAGACAAGGCGGCCCGTCTTGGCGGAGACGCCATATATATTATGGTCAGTAGAACCGAACACGACCACGCCCGAAGCAATCGCCGGCGTTCCCACAATCTTGCCGGAGCCCTGGTATGTCCATCTCACTTTTCCAGTAGCGACATCGTAGCAGATAAGTCGGCCCCCGGTGTCACCTACATAGCATCTTTTGCCCTCGACAGCCGGCGTTCCGTAGATGCCAACACCACACTCAAGGCGCCATACCTCCTTGACCTGAGGCCAACGCTGGTTGACGCTGAAGTCAGGATAGTGTACAGCGTTTCCCTGCGGGTCATAGTAGTGATGCGTCAGGGAGATGCCTGCCCACCGACGACGAGGCTGGCCGACATTGTGCTCAAAGACAAGTAACGAGTCCTTTGTCACATCATACTCGGTGTACCCCACGTTTCCCAGTTTGTCCCGCAGGTTGGCACGTCCCAGAAAACCGGGAATGCCATCATAGCTTAGTGCGAGATTTTGGTGATAGTGACCTCCTATCAGACAGACAGGGTTGAGTCTGCGCAGGCTGTCTGTAGCCTGGTACCAGTTGTCAACATCTCCTTCCTGGAGCGGATAGTGGGTGACAATGATGAGGCGTTTGCCCTGTCCCTTGCGCTGTGCCTCCTGCCGGACCCACGAGAGATCCTGCGGCTGTACATGGCCATAAGCCATCCTCACAAAGGGGCCCGTCGTGAAGCCGAGGAAGAGAAATCCCTTGTGCTCAAACTCAAGACGCTCGCTCTTAAAGAGGCGTCCAAATGTCTCCATGCCGCTTTCACTCCAAGTTGTCTCGTGATTGCCGGAGATGACGTAGTAAGGCTTGTTGAGGGACTTAAGCAAACGGGCGAAGTCCTCCAAAGATTGATTATCCCCATTGTCAGTCAGGTCTCCGGTCACTAGTACGAAGTCTATAGTTGAATCAGCGTTAATCTGATCAATGCTCTGTCGCAGCCAGTCCTTGGTCTGCTGCGAGCTGATATGAATATCCGTAAGCTGCGCAAATCGGAAAGTGTCCGTACCGGCTGCCGTAGCGGTCAGGCTTATGCTGAGTCCCAGTATACAGAGCGTCAATAGGAAAATTCTGTAGATAAGTCTTTTCTGCTTCATATCAAAATTCTTTTTGTCTCTATCGGATTATCATCTTGCCCTCTCCCTGTCCGCTGTCTTCCAAAGCTATCACACAAATGCAACCTTGGCTGCCAGAAAAGTAGACAACAGTACGTTAGAGCGACGTATGAGAATCAAAACTTTTTTATACTTTTAGGACTTCAAAATTACGAAAAAAACTACTTATTACTAGGATTTCGTCTTACTATTTTTTGTCAAATGGCGACGGAAGCAGTATTTTTGCGCCTTGAACATTTCAAACGTTCTCTTCATATGCGCTCTGTAACACAGTCTATACATCCTATCTCTTTATATCGCCGCCTCCAGACAACCACAAGACACCTCCTTCCTTTGACCTTACTCCTGCTACTTGGTCTGCTTACCACTACAACCGCAGCAGCCTCTACGCCTGACGCACGCTCTGTCATACATCAGACACTCCAAATCATGCAGCACGATGGGGGTGCAAAATTCAACTACTCCTTCCATCTTGGTAAGTTATTTAACCGGCACGGCACCATGATATACAAGGGCAACAAGAGCTTGTCATGGAACAAGAAGTCCATGGTATGGGCCAACGGCGAGACAGCTTGGTTTCTCGACAGACGCAAGCGCGTCGTCAAGGTCATGAACCCCGGCACAGACCGCCGCGGCCTCAAAGGTATCGACGGGCAACTCGCCTCACTGACCAGGGACTACTCCATGACGCTTACCATCGAGGGCGACTCATACAAGATCCACCTCCGTGCCTGCAACAAGTCTGCCGACGCCAGCCAGGCCTATCTGTACATCAACCGGCAGACTTATTACCCCACTCAGATTAAAGTCAAAATCAAGTTCCTTTGGGGCAAGATACTCTTAAGTAATTTTGAGACCGGAAACTACTCCGATGCCATGTTTACCTTTCCGCACAAGCGCTTCCCCAATGTCAAAATTGTGGATAAGCGCAAGTGAGCCTTTTCCACTTATATCGTCTGGCTGCCACAGTGTTTCTTAGCCCATTAAGAGCCATCTTTTCCAATCGTCCGCACACAAGAGCAAATCCAGGTCTCCCCTACTTCGTCAGACGCATCATATAGCATATTGCTAAGCAAAGCACAATCGAAAGGTCACGCATAGTCGAGCTATATGACACCAAAGGCCTAGAGAAGGAGTCTTACTGCTACGGTATTTGAGACTCAGGTAATCATACCGGCAGGGTAAAAACTCCTGTCGTCATGCTCCTAAAATGCAGTTGTCATAAGGGTGGACGAGTTGAACTCGAGCTCCTCAACCATGTTGCGCCACCTATTCCTTACTCGTCGCGTGACCTCTTTGACGATACTCGTTGAAAGATTCCTAGGCGTAGGTGCCCTCGTACGTATATCGTCCTATTTTCCTAACACTTCTCAAAAAGTATAAGACAGCAAATTATGTTTTATATAACAATTGCGATATACTGCCCCATTAGATACCGATGTCGTCAAGACAAGTCGCCTTGTTCGCACAACAAGGTCGGATGTAGTTTAAACTGAATCCAATGTAATCTAAACTGGAAGGCAAGTTGTTATCGTCTGATAAACAACTTGTTGCAAAAGAACCGGATACTAATTATAATTAGCTGGCTTTCAATGGATTACAGAGGTAATTTGACTGGATTTTCTTTTTTAGCAATTAGAGAACATACGAAAAATCTCAATTCTTTTTTATCATAAAAAAATTATTTCCTTGGACCCTAGATGAAGCATACGTCTATATTGATAAGTCCGACTTTTTACGAAAAACGTTGTATGAAAGTGGAGCAATTCAGAAAAATGACCATACAGCGATAGGGAGTGATTGAGGCTATGAGGGAGATTTGTCGAAAAGCGATGAGGATAGCCAAGCCTTTGTCGGTCTCACTCTGCTTGATTGGACGCTCAAGGCGTGTCTGTCACAGACATATGGCCGCAGGACAGCAATGGGAGCAACAGATGAGCTACTGACTAGCATCCGACAGACGCTGACGAGGGATTTGTCTCCCACCGACCTTCGACCCGAATCAGGTCTGAACGTTTTACTAGAAGACCTATCGCAGACTTGCACGCACGTTTGTCGGGCAGAAAGGCCTCTGCTGACGTTTTTAGGACGAAAAGGCTTTGCTGCACTTGTCTCTTGACAGATAATTTGACTATCTTTGTAGGCGGTAAATAAATCTTACAACCACATATTCCGACTAAGTTGACATGAAAATTGCCTTTGACGGAAAAAGAGCAGTACAAAACTTCACAGGTCTTGGCAACTATAGCCGCTTGATTATCGACTTGCTCTACCAGGCCGCCCCCGGCAACCAGTATATCGTCTGTGCACCGAGATGCCAGCAGAGTATGCAGATGGACCGGCTGATAGCACACTGCCCACGTCTGTCATGGCGCTACCCCCACGGGAGATGGAGCCATATGGGTACATTGTGGCGCAGCTGGGGCGTGACAGAGACCATACGTCAGGAACATGTAGACATCTATCACGGGCTCAGCGGCGAACTACCACTCAATATCCGCCGTGCCAGAGAGACGCGCAGCGTAGTGACCGTGCACGATCTTATCTTCTTACGCCATCCGGAATACTACAGTCCAATCGATTGCCGCCTATATGAATACAAGATGCATCGCGCCTGCGACATAGCCGACCATATCATAGCCATCAGCGAGTGTACCAAGCGGGATATCATCCATTACTTCCATACCAACGAAAGCAAGATTGAGGTCATTTATCAGGGATGCGACCAAGCCTTCAGCCAGCCCATCTCGCAACAGCAGTTGGATGATGTAAAGAGGCGCTTGTCCCTGCCCGACAAATATATCCTGTATGTTGGCACCATCGAGGCCCGCAAAAATGTGTTGCAGGCTGTGGAAGCCATGGCCTCTCTGCCGGAAGATATCCATCTCATCATCGTCGGCAGAGCTACGCCCTACGTGCTGCAAGTCAAGGAAGCCATCCACAATCTCCACCTCAGCCATCGCGTCAGCATACGTCAGAATGTACCTTTCAGCGACCTGCCGTCAATATACCGCATGGCCGCTGCATTTGTATATCCGTCCCGCTACGAAGGATTTGGCATTCCAATCCTTGAGGCCATAGAGAGTGGCGTACCCGTCGTGGCGGCAACCGGCAGTTGTCTGGAGGAAGCCGGAGGTCCGGACACCCAGTATGTGGATCCCGATGACGTCTCCGCCATGGAAACGGCACTTAAGCGCATCCTCTCTCCCGCCTATCCGAAGGCAGAGCACGTAGCAAGAGCGCAGCAGTGGGCACAGCAGTTTTCCAGCCAGCGACAAGCCGAACAGATACTCAGAGTATATGACCAACTATTGAGACAATAGAGCTATGATAGAGAGACTACAAGAGGTAAGATGGGGCTTCATTGGATGTGGAGAAGCCACAGAGAAGAAGAGCGGTCCAGCTTTCAGTATGGTAGAGGGCTCATCAGTGGTCGCCGTCATGAGTCGAAGCAAACAGAAAGCTCGCTCGTATGCAGAGCGCCACGGCATTCCTAAATGGTACACAGACCCGCAGGAACTTATCGACGACCCCGATGTCAACGCCGTCTATATCGCCACGCCCCCGTCCACTCATGCCACCTATGCCATCATGGCCATGAAGTCAGGTAAGCCGCCCTATGTAGAGAAGCCCCTGGCTGCCAACTACGAGGACTGCGCACGTATCAACCGCATTTCCGAAAAGACCGGTGTACCCTGTTTTGTAGCCTACTACAGACGATATCTGCCCTACTTCCAGCGCGTCAAGCAGTTGGTGGACCAAGGCAGTATCGGCACGGTCATCAATGTGCAAATCAGATTTTCGGTACCGCCGCGCGACCTCGATTACAACAGGACCAACCTCCCCTGGCGCGTCCAGCCGGATATCGCTGGAGGCGGATACTTCTATGACCTCGCGCCCCACCAACTCGACTTGCTGCAAAACATCTTCGGACCCATTGTCGAAGCCAAGGGCTATTGCGCCAACCGCGGCGGCCTCTATGAGACAGAAGATACCGTGAGCGCCTGCTTCCGCTTCCAGAGCGGACTGCCCGGCTCTGGATCGTGGTGCTTCGTGGGACATGAGTCGGCCAAAGAAGACCGTATCGAACTCATTGGCAACAAAGGACAGCTCCGCTTCTCCGTCTATACCTACGAGCCCATCAGCCTGTACAATGAACAAGGCCGGCAAGAAATCGTCGTCCCCAATCCACCCCATGTACAGCTGCCTCTCATCAAGCTCGTCGTCGAACACTTGCAACAGAAGTCTATCTGCACCTGCGACAGCAACAGCGGCACTTCTACCAATTGGGTCATGGACCGAATACTCGGAAAATTCTAACGGAGAAATCACCTCCACACCTATCGTAATCCCAATATAGATGCACAGATGCCTCACTGCCATTATCACACTGCTCTACTTGGTCCCCACCTATGGCGAGCCACGAGACACCCTCTCCATCACGAGTGATACGACAAGGCTGGAGAGCAGACCCAAGCGTAGCCTCAGCCGGTTCCTGCACAAGATCGTCGACATCGACAGCAACTATATACGTCCCAACCGATACAACTGTACGACCATGCTCTATGGCGAACAACGGTGGCGGATCTTCAAGATAAGCGGTTCAGACATGCGCACCGGTAAGGAGCAAAGTATCTCCTTTGAGCCTTATTCCACCATGCGCGTAGGTCCCTATATCGGCTACAGCATCCTACTCTTTGGCTATACCGTCGACATCGGTACACGGCAGACTTCGGGTGACCGCTCCAATATCTACCTCAGCATCTATGCCCCCATGTTCGGCGTTGACTATATCTACGAAAAGAGCATCAACAACTACAAGATACGCAACCTCAATGGATTTGGCGATGATATAGCCAAGCGCGTGAGAGGAATGGAATTCCCCGGCCTTAATACGCATATGACGGGACTACACATATATTACGTATTCAATCACCACAAATTTTCATACCCGGCTGCCTACAGTCAGTCCGGACAGCAGCTGCGCAGTGCCGGAAGCGTGATGCTCGGATTCAATTATACCAGCCAGCGTCTCAACTTTGACCCCAACCAGTTGCCTGACGGCATCGTGTATCATAGCGACGGATCCAGTAACATGATTGACGCACTCAAAGTCAGCTATGTCGACTACAAAAACTACAGCGTAAGTGCCGGCTATGGATACAATTGGGTTTTTGCCCGCAATATGCTCTTCAACCTTACCCTCACGCCCACACTGGGCTACAATATCAATCGTGGTGAACGTCTAGAATTTGACTATAAGCTTTTTTCTCTCAAGCAACTACATCTTGATCTTATCAGCCGCAGTGCTTTGGTATGGAATACGGGGAAATATTATGCGGGCGCAGCGATGGTCGCCCACACATACAGTTACAAGAAGTCTCAATTCTCCATCTCCAACTCCAACTTCACCTTCAATATATATGCAGGCCTCAACTTCTGGCTTAAGAAGGCTTACCGCAAAAAAAGACAACACACACAGCTATGATTCAGCCCCATACACCAGGTAATACAGACCAGATACCCGTCGAAGTGCATCCACTCCAGCCTTTTCTGCCTGAGAAAGCACGTCTGCTGATGCTCGGCAGTTTTCCACCGCAGCGCAAACGGTGGAGCATGGATTTCTTTTACCCCAACATACAAAACGATATGTGGCGCATCTTCGGGCTCGTCTTCTTCGGAGACAAGGACTACTTCTACGACCCCACAGCCCGCAAGTTTCGTCTGCCCCTGCTCAAGGCCTTTCTGACCGACAAGAGCATCGCCATCTACGATACCGCCACGGCTATCAGACGACTGCAAGACAATGCTTCCGACAAATTTCTCGACATTGTCACTCCTACAGATATCCGCAAGCTGCTAAGTCGCATACCAACTTGTCATGCCATCGCCGCCACGGGGCAGCGTGCTGCCGATGTGCTGAGCCAGCAACTGGACACCCCTCCCCTACAGATCGGCAAGCCCGTCAAGGTCGCCTCCTTGTCGCTCACCCTCTACCGCATGCCCTCCAGTAGCAGATCTTATCCGCTTGCACTGAGCAAAAAAGCCGACATATATCGCAAAATGTTTGAACAAGAGCAAATAATCACGGCCACTCAGACGTTATAAATCAAAGCAGCTGTCAGCAACGCTGCTCTCCAAAAGTCATGATCAACACCCAATATCCTTCCAAACTACTCCAACACGCCGTAGAAGTGCTCTCAGACCTTCCGGGTATCGGTCAGCGCACGGCCCTGCGCCTGGCTCTCCACATCCTGCGGCAGGATGAAGACCGCGTCAAAGACTTTGGCCAGGCCATCATCGACCTGAAAACTAAGGTAAAGTATTGCAAGAAATGTCATAACATCTCTGACGAAGACCTCTGCAGCATCTGTGCTGACACAACCCGCGACCACTCCACCATCTGCGTAGTGCAGAATGTACAGGATGTGATGGCAATTGAAAACACACAGCAATACCGCGGCATATACCATGTCCTAGGCGGCATCATCTCCCCTATCGACGGTATCGGTCCCGCAGATCTCGAGATACAGAGTCTAATCGACAGAGTAAGTACCGAGCAAGTGTCTGAAGTCATCCTTGCGCTCAGCCCTACCACAGAGGGCGAGACAACCAACTTCTTTATCACCCGCAAGCTTTCTCCCTATGACGTCAAGATAAGCACGATAGCACGCGGCGTATCCATAGGTGAAGAGCTCGAGTACACCGACGAAATCACACTGGGCCGTGCCATCGTCAACCGTGTCGAGACCCCAAGAAATTAACATCCTCACATCATCAGCATATCTACATGAATATCACCATCAAATCACTTAAGACTCTCTACTTCGTCGTATGGGCAATACCCCTGCTCCTGGCCTTGGCCTATCAGATAGGTCTATTGGGATACGGTGGTCAACTCCAGAACCATCCGACAGCCAGTTACATCTGTCAGACCGTAGCCATTGTCAGCTCACTTGTCGTCATCTACCTCGCCCTCAAGCTCTTCAAGCTGAAAGCTATCGCTCGCCGTATCAGACGAGCAACTCAGGCGGACGCCCAGCGCTGCTACATCCGCTGGAGTCTCATACGCTATGGTGCCATTACCCTCGTCATCTGTCTGGACCTCTACGTATATCTCGCGACTAAGAGCATGAGCGGAGTATGGTGCGCCATCATCACCCTCATATCGGTCTCTTTCTGTCTGCCCTCTCAGCAAGAAATAGATATCATCCGCTCCAAGCAGCCTTGACCCATATATTAGCCCTATCCATATGCCTGTCAAACTAAGCGCCATCCTCGTCAGCTACAACGTGAAGTATTACCTCGCGCAGGCTATCAGCTCCATTTATCGCGCAGCCGATGGCTTTGAGTTGGAAGTACTAGTGGTAGACAATGCTTCCACCGACGGTACAATTGACTACCTCAAGCTGATATTTGCACAGGAGACAGACAAGACTTTACACATTATTGCCAATACAGACAATGTCGGGTTTGGGCGTGCTAACAACCAGGCTTTGCACCAAGCCACAGGAGACTATATCCTCTTTGTCAATCCTGACACCATCATAGGTGAGACCTGCCTCAGCCAGTGTCTTACATTTTACCGCCAACATCCCGATGCAGGCGCACTCGGAGTGAGGATGCTCAATCCAAACGGGACATTTGCTCCAGAGTCACGCCGTGGAGTCCCCACGCCCTTCACCTCGTTTTGCAAATTGGTGGGGCTATCCCGACTGTTCCCCAAGAGCAAGTGGCTCAACAGATACTATATGCAATACCTCAACGACCATGAAGTTTGCAAGATTGACATTGTATCAGGTGCCTTCATGATGATGAGCAGGGAGCGCGCCTTAACGGCTGGGGGATTTGACGAGACATTCTTCATGTACGGTGAGGATGTCGATCTCTCTTACCGCATCATGCGCACGGGTTGCCAAAACTACTATCTGCCCTGCCCTATTCTCCACTACAAGGGCGAGAGTACCAACAAGGGCACGCCTCACTATGTCAATACCTTTTACAAGGCAATGGCAATCTTCTTCCGCAAACATTATCCTCACTCCCGCGGTCTAGTCATCCCCGTCTATGTAGCCATCTACCTGCTAGCGGCAAAAGCCCTCCTCTTCCAGTGCCTCTACAAAATGCGCCGCAGTCTGCACCTGTTTCACGAGCCGGCGACAGCGTACCACTTCATCATGTCTCAAGCCAGTCTCCAACACGCTAAGCGTCTCGCAGACAAATATCATCTCGCAGCCACTTATACAACTGTTCCTGACAAACCCACCGAACCATCACTCGACGCCATACCTGCCAGGGACGGCAAACGCCATGTCGCAGTTTATGACACTCGAAGCTACACTTTTTCCAAAATTTTGGCTACCTTTGACGCGGCCAATCGGACAGACTGCACAATAGGCACCTTCTATCCCGACCAAGGCCTGCTCATCACAGATAAACGAACATTCCTCATCTGAAACACCCATGTTTGGCACGAATCTACTCGTCGGCCACCACATCACACTGAGAGCTATGGAGCCCGAAGATCTCGAAGTGCTCTACACACTTGAGAATGACACCTCTCTCTGGGACATAAGTAGTGTCAACGTCCCCTATTCCCGGTATACACTCAAGCAGTTTATCGCCAACGGAGCACATGATATCTATACAGACGGTCAAATGCGGCTCATGATAGAGTCGATGGAGGACGGCACAGTCGTCGGCATGGCCGATCTCGTAGACTTCAATCCGCGGCACCAACGCGCCGAGATTGGTATAGTACTCTCCAGAGATTACCGCAATCAGGGCTATGGCACCGAGGTACTCAAACTCATGGAGCAATATGTGGTCGAATTTTTGCATATTCACCAATTGTACGCCTACGTCAGTATTTACAATACAGCATCCATACGCCTCTTCCAAAAATCTGGCTATGAGGAGACTGCTACTCTCAAGCAGTGGCTCTATACTTCGAAGGGATATGTAGACGTAAAGATTTTCCAGAAATTTTTTGAAAATAATCCGGACAAAGCTTTGGTCAAATAAAAAAAACTTGTACCTTTGCACCGCGTTTGAGAGATACAGCGCAAGCAAAGTCTCGGTACGTTAGTTCAGTTGGTTAGAATGCCTGCCTGTCACGCAGGAGGTCACGAGTCCGAGTCTCGTACGTACCGCAAAGAGTTTCGATGAAAATATCGAAACTCTTTTTTTATTATTATCTTTGTATCCCGTTTAAGCCAACACTGGCAGACAGCGTCGTCCAGTATGCCTTTCTGTCCTTACTACACCGAACATTGACAAAAGCTTATCCGATCTGATAAACTATCTATCGGATGTCCTATTTACTTTCCTCCACTTCGTACAAACCAGTTCGCAATTCTACTCCAGATGATTATTCATAGCGCACGATATTTCGGCGGAGCAACAACTGTTGATCGATGCCCAGCGACCCAACTCCCCGAGTTTGCCTTTATCGGCCGTAGCAATGTCGGCAAGAGCAGTCTCATCAACCTCCTAACCCAAAATGGCAAACTCGCACTGACTTCCAGCAAGCCGGGCAAGACCATCCTCATTAATCACTTTCTCATCAATGACAAGTGGTTTCTCGTTGATCTGCCAGGATACGGTTACGCCAAACGTTCCAAGGAGCTCAGCGGCACCTTCGGACAGATGATACGAGACTACATCCTCAAGCGTCCCAATCTGGATTTGCTCTTTGTCCTCATAGACAGCAATGTACCGCCACAAGCCATCGATCTTAATTTTATTAATTGGTTGGGAGAACACGAAATCCCCTTTCACATCATCTTTACTAAGGCCGACAAACTCTCCAAGGCAGAACTCAAGAGGAATGTCGAGGCCTTCTGCCAGGCGCTCGGCAACTCTTGGGAGCAATTACCTCCCTACTTCACGACAAGCGCTACCCGCCGCATAGGACGCGAGCAAATCCTTCAGTGCATCAGCGACATCATTAAACACTCATAACCGATGAATATAACTACTACCCAGATCTGTCTCCATCAGTTGCGCTTCCATGCCTTCCACGGAGTGACACCGGCCGAACAGGATGTGGGAAGCGATTTTACAGTTGACGTCATATTGACAATCAGTCGACAATTATCCGAATTAAGGTCGGACCGGCTAGAGGCTACTATTAACTATGCAGAGGCCTATAGCGTCATCCGGGAAACTTTTATGCCGACTTGCCAAACACTTGAGGCTGTCGCCAGCCGCATACTCGAAGCCCTATTTGATGCTTTTCCCCAACTGGAAGGAGCAGAGATTGAGGTCTGCAAAGTCAATCCTCCTCTGGGGGCAGACTGCCGCTCTGCCTCCGTCCGCCTCAAGGCTACCCGGTAACCCTTCGCCCAGCCTTCACCACAACGCCAACCTTACAGTACGACATCTGAGGTCTACGATATACCTCATAGGTATCCCCGTAGCGAGATAACCAGTTGTCGTAACGAAACCTTGACTTCCACTCCTATGTATAACAGTAAGAGCTGCCTCCTGTCAGGAGGCAACTCTTACTATATCAGATAGCAGGTGAAGTCAATCTAACTTAGTTTGTGTATGACCAGTCCGCTACGCAACTTTGGCTCAAACCATGTAGCCTTGGGAGGCATAATTTTTCCGCTGTCGGCGATGTTCATGATCTGCTTCATCGTGACAGGATAGAGAGCCAATGCCATCTTCATCTCGCCACTGTCAACGCGACGCTTGAGCTCTCCCAGCCCGCGCAGTCCACCTACAAAGTCGATGCGCTTATCTGTACGCAGGTCGTGGATACCGAGCAGTTTGTCAAAAATCAGGCGTGACGAGATATCTACGTCAAGCACGCCGATGGGATCATTGTCATCATAAGTACCTGGGCGCGCTACGAGGCTATACCAGCGTCCGTCGAGATAGAGAGAAAACTCGTGGAGATGCTGTGGACGGTAGTTGTCCGTGCCCTTATCGGCCACAGTAAAATCTGTCTCGAGGGCCTTGAGAAACTGGTCTGCGGTCATTCCGTTGAGGTCTTTAACCACACGATTGTAGTCCAAGATCGTCAACTGACTGGCAGGGAAACAAACTGCCATGAAGTAATTGTATTCCTCCCGGCCTGTCGTATGAGGATTGAGTTTAGCCTTCTCTGCTCCGACAAGCGCTGCAGCTGCCGAGCGATGGTGTCCGTCAGCGATATAGAGCGACGGTATTGTAGCGAAGGTGTTGGTGATGGTTTCGATATCAGCCTCATCACTGATTACCCAGAACTGATGGCGGAAGCCGTCAATGGGCGCAATGAAGTCATAGGTCGTCGGCTGTGCAGCATATTTGGCGATGATACCGTCCAGCGTCTTGTTGTCAGGATAGGCAAAGAATACGGGCTCCATGTTGGCATCCGTGATGCGTACATGCTTCATGCGGTCTTCCTCCTTGTCCTTGCGCGTGAGCTCATGCCGCTTGATTACTCCGTTGAGATAATCCTGTACAGCCGCGCACACGACAAGTCCGTACTGGGTCTTGCCATTCATTGTCTGCGCATAGAGATAATAGTTGTCATGAGTATCCTGCTTGAGCCAGCCTTTCTGCTGAAACATCTCAAAATGCTCCTTGGCGCTCTCATAGACTCTGGGATCATACTCGCTGGTGCCGGGTGCAAAATTGATTTCGGGCTTTATAATATGGTAAAGAGACTTTTCATTACCATCAGCTTCAGCCCGAGCTTCTTCAGAGCTGAGCACGTCATAGGGACGACTCTCTACTTGCTCGACATATTCCTTAGGCGGTCTCACACCCTTAAACGGTTTTACAATTGCCATAGTTGGTAAGATATTTTGCGACTTAAACAAAAACAAGATGGGGAACTGCACTTGAGAGGCGTCTTGCCTGTCTGTCAGTTCCCCATCCTGTATCAATTACTTATTGACCTGAAATTTTGTAATGCCTTCCTTGAAGAAACCAGCTATCTGCTTGGCAGCAGCGAGACCGGCATTGGTATTGGCCTCTGCCGTCTGGGCGCCCATCTTCTTGGGCGTTGCGAAGTAGCGTCCTTCGAGTTTGGCAGCAAAGTCGGCATCTGCGTCAGGCTTGATGTCGGTAATGTACTTCAGATCTGTACGCTTAGTCAGCAGTTCGAGAAGCTGCGGCTCATCAATAACCTCCTTACGCGCTGTATTGATGAGTATGGCGCCCTGCTTCATCTTGCCGACGAGCTCAGCATTGATACTGTGAATCGTGTCCGGTGTGGCAGGAATATGAAGACTGACAATATCACTCTTCTCAAAGAGTTCTTCACGGGTAGCAACCGATTTGACACCAGCAGCCTCTATGGCCTCTGCGGGACAATAGGCATCATAAGCCATCACATTCATGTCAAAGCCCTTGGCTATGCGGGCTACATTGCGGCTGACGTTGCCAAATGCAAGCAGGCCCAGGGTCTTACCCTTGAGTTCGGTACCTGGTTTCCCATTAAAGAAATTGCGTACTGTATACACCAGGAGTCCCATCACCAGCTCGGCGACGGCATTGGAGTTTTGTCCGGGGGTATTCATTACGACCACCTTGTGAGCCGTAGCGGCCTCAAGGTCTATATTGTCATAGCCGGCACCTGCACGCACAACAATCTTGAGCTGCTTGGCAGCATCCAAGACCTCGGCATCTATCTTGTCACTTCTGACGATCAGAGCATCAGCGTCTGCTACAGCTGCGAGCAAATCAGCCTTTTCAGTATACTTCTCCAGCAGAGCCATCTGGCAGCCATTGGCTTCTACCACCTTCCGGATTCCTTCTACAGCAACGGGAGCAAAAGGTTTGGAAGTTGCAACTAATATCTTCATGATTATGTGTTTTTGATGAATAAGACTATATTATGCAAGCAAGGAAGTACACGGGCCTATATCTGTTCCCCCATATACTCCCTCGGATAGATAGGATTAGTGATTAGCCTCAAAATCCTTCATGCAAGCTACAAGAGCCTCTACGCCCTCCTTGGACATACCATTGTAGCAACTTGCGCGGAAGCCGCCTACGGAGCGGTGGCCCTTAATACCAACCATGCCCTTGCTTGTGGCATATGCCAGAAAGTCCTGCTCGAGCTCTTTGTACTCATCGCTCATAACAAAACAAATATTCATTACAGAGCGATCTTCTGGCTCGACGGTACCACGGAAGAGCTTGTTGCGATCTATCTCATCGTAGAGAATGCGTGAGCGCTCAAGCGCGCGGCGTTCCATCTCCTTGACACCGCCATGCTCCTTGACCCAACGCAAATTCATCAAGGCACAGTAGATAGGTACTACAGGAGGAGTATTAAACATGGAACCCTTGTCTACATGGGTACGGTAGTCAAGCATCGTCGGTATCTGTCGGCTTACCTTTCCCAGAGTGTCGCTCTTGATAATCACAAAGGTCACACCAGCCATGGACAAATTCTTTTGTGCACCTCCGTAAATCAGAGCATACTTGCTCACGTCAACGGGACGGCTCAGAATATCTGACGACATGTCACATATTACAGGCACCTTGGCATCAAAGTCCTTGCGTATCTCTGTGCCAAATATGGTATTATTGGATGTAAAGTGGAAGTAGTCCACATCTGTCGGAATCTCAAAGTCCTTGGGTATATAAGTATAGTTTTTGTCAGCGCTCGAAGCGACCTCAACAACTTCGCCGAAGAGTTTGGCTTCCTTCATGGCTTTTTTGGCCCATGTACCAGTATTGAGATAGGCGGCCTTGTGCTCCAAATAGTTGTATGGCACCTGACAGAATTGCAGGCTGGCGCCACCGCCCAAAAATACGACTTCGTAGCCTGCGGGCACATCAAGGAGCTCCTTAAGCAATGACTGTGCCTCATCCATGATTGGCTGGAAGTCCTTTGATCGATGACTGATCTCCATCAGTGACAGACCGATACCATTGAGATCCAGACAGGCCTGAGCCGTCTTCTCAATCACTTCACGAGGCAGGATAGAAGGACCTGCGTTGAAATTGTACTTTTTCATTTTCAAGTTTTCTGTTTTAAGTGCTATTACTGTTTTAGATTTGTCTCTTTTTTAAATTATTCTGCGCCCATTCTCTAAGGTATAAATCAGGCTGCTAGCCATCATCAGCGAACTCCCCAGAGGATTATGTCGGCTCAAAAGCTAAATACACTTGTATTTACATGGCGAAATTACAAAATTTCAGTTATTTCTTCTCTCTTATGTCTGCTAAAATATCTTTCTCATCACAAAAAAAGAGGTCGGCTTGCTCATTTAGTTGCAAAATTGTAACTTTGCATCGCTTTTTGAGAAGCGCAGTTGCGGTTTGGTAGCTCAGTTGGATAGAGCAACAGCCTTCTAAGCTGTGGGTCCTGGGTTCGAATCCCAGCCAAATCACAATCAGACAGCCTTGCTCTCATCACAGCAAGCGCGCTGAAATCAAGTCTAACAATCAATGGGAATAGCTTATCTTAGCTATTCCCTTACTTGTTATTTAAGCATTTGTGTATTATATATGTATTATAATCATCGATGAAAAGTATTATACCCTACTTTTCAGATAATCAATAAATTATTATCTAAACATTAAAATTCTACATGAATCAGACATTTCCAAGACTATGCTATGTCTTTGATAGATACAAGAAAGCTTCTTCACAAGCAAAGGGAATAGTAGAATTAAGAATAACATATCAGAGAAAACAAAAATATATCAGTACTGGTATTAGCCTCTAAGCAAGCGAGTGGAAAGGAGAGGTTGTAAACACACCCGATGCCTTGCAATTAAACCAGCAACTTGATAGGCTCCTTATAAATGTAAGGCAAGTCCTTATAGATATGGGAGACAATATTAATATATTTGATGTTGTAAACCTACTTGACAAAAAAAAGAAACAAACAAATTTCCTTCATTAAGTTCTGTAAGCAAAGAGCAGAAGTAAGAAAATATGAAAAATCAGTAGCTACCAAACGGAGATATGACAGATTTATTAAATACTTTACTTTATGGGGAAAGATAAAAGAGTTTGATGATATTAAGGAGGAAAGCATTATTGCTTACCCATTAATATCATAAGGCAATAGACTACTCTCAAAATTATTATCAAACAGCTCCATAGGAGGGAGTGTCTTTATCGTCATATTGTTATTCTTTTATAGTCCATGTACTGCAATTCAAAAGACCTCCTTCAACTGCTACTTCGTTATAGTCAACAGTCTCAATGATTCTGTCAGGGAAAATTTTATGGAACAAATCTTTTGTTTCCTGATCTTTGTTCCCCTCTACACCGAATTTAGGCAATACTATCAGATTACCGACTTCAAGATAATTGACATAGATGCCTATAGCATTCATTTCATGACTCTTATCCTCTTTCGGAATGAAGTAAGGTATATCAACAAATTTCATTCCTGCCTCCTTACAGACTTTGTCTAATCCCTTTATGATATACTGATAATCTTCTGTTCTGTCATTACCAAGTATTGTGTTTTCATCCACAAATCTAACCATGCCATCAGCATGTCCTGTTACATCTTCTGAAGGAGAATACGCAGGAATGATATACACCTTTGCCTTTAACAAACGTTCTATCTCTTTTACCAATTCCTCTTTGTTGAACTCTGGATTCTCAGAGAATATGCGATTTGTAAGAATTGCCTTGTCACCGCACATAACAACATTACCGCCATCAATCTTAATGTCAGAGAAGATAGGATGAATACCGTTTGCCTCACATACTTCGTGAACATCGCTTCTTGATTCTTCCCACTCTTTTTCACCTTTTAAGTATGACGGATCATAATTAAACTGTATCAGTTCACCATGACTATTTTGTACTGGCATATAATCACGACACCAAATGTCTTTTGTATGAGTGAGTTCCTTTACAGTAACATTATACTTCCTTAATACAGAAAACAGTTCGTTTGCTGCTTTTGGGAACTTTTCTTTCAATATACTTGAAACATAAACTGTATTCGGTCTCATTACATTAGTTTGTTTGTTTTCTGAAGACTTTTGTTTTGATGCAGATTCCTTCTCAGGCTTAACTTCAGCTGTTTTTATCGCTTGTAGATAATCATTTCTTAGTGCTGGCGAATTATAATCCAAAAAGGCTTTACAAATATCTGGCGTTGGGTCTATCTTGTTTGCAAGGCACATATCAAGCAAGATGGCAGACTTTGTATTGCTCTTAGGAGAGAATGTTTCAATATAATCTGATGACAAACTATTTCCGTAAATTTTAAGTTTACGGTTAATTTTTAGAAGAATCGCCTTTTGTTCTCTCGTAGAAAGATTTGTTGATGTAAGTTGAGTCAACAAGTCCTTCATGCTAGGTTTGAAGTAACTTTTTATCTGTTCTTTACTACAAATCCAAGTTAAAACCAAACCTGCTACTCCGATAGCAGTACCAATAATAAATTCGTAATTCATATTTCTATTATTAACATGCGTTAGTGTAAAGACAACTAAAGTCTTATCCTTAACTGTTACTTGAGTTATTATTCAAGATGTATCCATAAACTATATATTCAAAGGATTATCTATGAGGGTATGTTTACCTTGTATCATACCTTCAATCATTTCTCTTCGTATATGCAGACACTTACGTAGCTCACCATCTTCTTTTTGTTTATCTTCATCAGATAATAATTTATAATATATACTATTGTGTAACTCTGCTATAGCTTTCTTTTCTTCTTCTACTAAATGTTCTTTAAAATAATTATAGTCATAAGAAACAGTATTACATTTATGTCTCTCCTCCTCAATAAGTTGATGAGCCTCTGTCTCTCTATTATCAAGTCCTTTACACACAAGAAGGATAGATATTGACAAGTATCCTAAAAAAAGAATAAATAAGATACCAAGTATAATTAATATAGTAGACATAATCACCTTATTTTACAGTTACTTTAAGAACGTATCTTTATAACCTTTTATTGTAGGATTATTAAACATTTTGTAGTACATTTCCCAATCCATTACAGGCTCAGGGAGTATATCTTCTGCTTGAAAACCAGGAGTATATGTCTTTAAAATACCTACAAGTCTTTTTCCTCTATTTAGCACCACTTCTCTTGAAGGGTAAAGATCAATATCTTCTAAAAAGGAACTCTTTATAAGAGCAGGTAGTATCAATATATTCCATTTCTTTTGAGTATTCCCATAAAGCATAAAGGCACTTGCAACTTGCTTTAAAAGCCTTAGTCGGATAGTAACCATCTTTGCCTTTAATTGGTAAATGCACTACATATCCTCTTACACTTGAATAAGAAAGAGTATGTGAAGCCATTTTTTTATAGGCCATCTTACAGGTGTCATTTATCATTTTAATATATTCTTTCTTAAATATTCTTCCCTGCTTTAATATTGGAAACTCGTATTTGAAGAAATCTATAATAAATAACAATTTATTCATTTGTTTTGTTATAAAAAGGAGTCATTAAGCCAAAAGGGAGCAACACTTTATATATATTATGTTTAGATAAATTAAAATTGCCATTATTTCCACGTAATGATTTTCTTGGAACACCAGGTTTTAAAACCAAATCTGTATAAGGTGTGTTTAATAAATCAATTTGTGTTTCAATTGGCATTCCTCTCATACCTGCACCTGGATCTATAACATTATTAATTTCCACAGCATCTATATTTGGTTTATCATAAAGATTTTCATGGACGATTGCATTAGTATCATAGGAATCATCTCCAAAAACATCTCCCCAGTGCCTTCCTTCAGCATCATATGATTTGATATTAATATCTTTTTGGTAAGTTAATTCATATGTGTTTTTTGAGTAACTTCTTGCTATATTCTTATTATTGCTAGTCCATAATTCTCCTTGATAAGTAGCAATATCACCATATCTGCTGCCAGTATATACAGGGGAGTCTTTCAATTTTGCATTTTTATAGTCTTTACTTTGCATCTGTACCCAACTTCTTGGGTCTCCTTTCCAAGTAGAGCCATCTGGCATTTGAAGCCATGTGCCATTCTTTTTAGCTTCTCTCTCAATAGTACGATATTCAGGGACATGGGAGCTAAGAGCAGCTGCATCCTCTGCATCATAAAGGCCTTTAATTCTTGTGCCAAACCAGCTCTCTGGGGTTCAATCTAGCATAGAAGAGTATGGATTACTTTTTCCTTTAGTAAAATTCTTAATATTTGAAGGCATATGTTTACCTGATAAATACTGAGCCTTTTGTATACCTTTAGCAGCTCCTTTGGAAACACCCTTTCCAACTCCTATTACTGGAGCTAACTCCAATACTGTCTCTGGAGTAATATTACCCTTTCTTATGTTATCAGTAGCATCAGCTAAGAAATATCCGTCAACTGCTGCATTTACCCAAGGAAACCATGTGCTGTTTGCTGTAAGAGTATTCAGTCCTGTAAGCCCTCCTGTAACTGCGTGTCCTAATGCAGTTCCTGCTACTGCATCCCCTGCTACTGTAGCCATAGGAGCTGTAGCTATAGCCAGGGGAGCTGCGCCCATCAGAGTTTCTATTCCATTTAGTGTAGGATGCTTCTTTTCCCACTCACTATGCTTTCTTCCTCCCTCGATGCCTCTCTTCCGTAATTCTGGATTTTGCCTTCTGCTTACATCCATTACTCTCTTATTCTTATGGTCATACAGCATTTTCTTGCCACTATCTACCCAAGTAGCATCATTAGACTGTGTAGCTTCATCACTTCCCCTGTCAGTAATAATATTTCTGTTATTTACTTGAGCTGCAAATTTAGTAAAATTAGAGAGAGTAGTTCCTTTCTTTCCTCCCATTTTAAAGACATAACCATTATTAAGATACTTCATAGGTATCCCCCCATCAGGGTAGTTCCCCTCTCTTTCTGCAAGAAATCCAAGCACAGGACTAAGATAGTTACTATAGCCGCCACTTGCCATATTCATGATATTACTTGGACTATAAGACATAAGACTGTCCAAAGTATCATTCTTACTGTTCGCAGCATGGTATAAATTCTGTATGCCACTAAGTATATCCCATCCAGTAGGAACATAGGCTACAGGCGTCTCCTCATATTTTTTACTATCTCCTTGAGGTACAACAGGCATCTCTATTGCTCTTTCCTGGATTGCAGTCTGTTCCAGAGGAGAAGGAAGAAGGAAGCCATTAAATCCTTCTGAGGGAGAGGTAAAAGGGCCAATATTAATAAACTTAGTAACGGTTGCGGAATTGAGGTTATATAAAAACAAAAGACAACTTTGCGCTTTGAGAAATACCATGTAAAAAGCGCATATACGCATGCCATCTTTCTAGCATTGGATTATTTTCGAAACATACCGTAAAAGATTCCACAGAACGAGCGAGAACAAGACGGCTTGCCAAGGCGGAAGAAGCTTGACCGAAATTGCCTAGCCTTACAGCTGCGACATGCTAGAAGCATTATGACAACATTTAATGCTCGTTCTATATAATAAGCATGCCTAAAATGTTGGGAAATAGCCTTTCACCACAAGAACAAAAAACTTCTGATCCTACCTGGGAGATACCCACAAAGATTTACGTCCAAACATTGAAAAAAATAAGAGGAACAAGAGCGAAGTATAAACCCTACACTCTTGTTCCTCTATATTGATATGAGAGCGGCAAACGAGACTCGAACTCGCGACCCTCGGCTTGGGAAGCCAATGCTCTACCAACTGAGCTATTGCCGCAGAGAGGCCATCACAACCTATTCGGATTGCAAAGATAAAAGTTTTTTATCAATTGGGAAAAGGTCTCAGCCTGAAAAGTTATGCTGTCTCACAATTTAGACTTATTACAGTTGTCTACGCGACAGGAAGCCATTGAGCTTAAAATATTTGCCCCGTCCTGGCTCATTCTTCCTCTGATAGTAAAGAAAAACAAACCACTATCCAAGGACAATCCGGCCTAGACAGCTCGTTATCGTGCGAAGCCGCATACTCAGCCATCTAAACAGAGAGCAGACCAAGATTAACGGACAAATATACCGCAACAACTTCTCTACATTGCTGAGAGAGCGAAAAGAAAGCCTTTCTCTCCCTCACTGGTGAAAATAAGAGACAGGAAAAAGAACTGTCTACTGAGCGATACACCTATTTGCTACTCTTAGTCGCTTTGTCAGAAGCTTCATTGAGTATCTTCTCTATCTCTGCGAAGGGAGCTGCCTCATTGAGATTGAGATAAATACGATAGAGCAAGGGAGCCCAGCGCTTCTGATCGTTGGGGCGCAGACGACGATAGCGCTCCAGATATGGCTTGGCCTGGGCAAAGAGATTGCGTACTTGCTGTTTCTGCGCATTGTAGCTCTTGAGATTGATATTGGGCTGGACGTTGTCATCAATTTCTGCGGCCTGGTTGTAGTAGCAACTACCAGCATAGAAGTAGGCATCGGCATTGGTGCTGTCGGCCGAGATAACCTCACGCGAAAGAGTGATGCAGTCATCGTAACGTTTAAGATTGTAGAGCACAACGCTTTTGGCGAACTTGAAGATTGGCTGCTGCGGATTGAGACGCTGTACGCTGTCGGTAAGTTGTAAGGCTTTGTCGTACTGATGAGTGGTGTTGTAGTAGTCTGTCAGCGTGGAGAAGAAGAAAAGATCATAAGGGATCTCTTTCATTCCCTTGCGTAGCGTGCTAATATAGAGAGCCGTATCCTTGAGTGCACCTTGTGAGAGCGCCGTATACTGGAGATAGAGGTCCGCATTGGCCGAGTCGCGCGAGGCAAGCTCTCCGCTGCGCAAGGCAGCATAGTAGTCCTTCTGATAATATGCGCTTGTCATGCACCAGAAGGCAGCCCGGGGTAGCTTGGTGTCAGTCGTCAGCAGACGGTCGGCGGCAAAGATGGGACTCTGGGCTGCATCCAAGTACTGCTGGAAATACTGCTGAGAGTTTTTATAGTCTTTCTTCTTAATATAGAAGATGCCGGCACTGTACAGATTGGGATAATATCTCTTGAGGATATCATGCAGTTTGCTACGATACTTGAGCTTGTAGTTGCCATTGCTCAGCCTGTGCTGCTCTATTCCGTCACACTGTGCCGCGTATTTAAACATGCCGGAGATAGTAGCAAAGAAATTGACCGTATCATAGGCCTGATTGAGATAGAGCTTAGTGTTGTCCGCCTCATTGGCCTTGCGCTCCGACTGAACGGCCAGAAAATAAAGCTTGGGATCATCCTTGAAGTCTTCATCCTTCTCCAACTTCTGTATCTGTTGGCGAACAGTGGCAATATTTCCGCCCTTCTTGATATAGGTACGTATAGACTTGTACTCGCTCTGGGCACTGACACTAAGGGCGAGGCAGGCAAATATTGTCAGAAGCAAATTTCTACTGTTCATCAACATATATCAAGTCTTTCCTATCAAGCAAAATTAAGATTTTCCACAATGTCTAGTCTACAGAGTGGCTTAAAAAAGCTAAAGTTTCACTATTTGTAGACATATAGGATACGTTTGTCGTTTTTTTTAACTTATCTCAGTCTCCATGCTCTGCCGTCCTTGATCAGTGGGAGGAGCATCGTCTCCGTACTGTCATTGGTATAGGAGAGACGGAGGTAGACCTTGGCCGTCGTGGCTGCGCCGTTGAGATCAACATGAAGACATTCAGCCTGCTTGAGCTCAAATCCTCCAGCCTTCTTTTCTCTCACCATCTGCTTGAGCATCGCCTTCATGGTAGCCTTGTAGCTATCTGATGCGCTGTCCAAAGAAGCCATCATCGAGAGGCAGTCATCGTAGTGTTCTGCAGCGAGATTGTTGACATAGCTGATGGCTGCCTGCTCCGGCTTATCAGCCTTGGACACCTTGCCTTTTCCGCAGGAGACCAGAAGAAACTGAGACAGCAGCACCGCCATCAGAACTGTACGCAACAAGTTGAGAGTGGTCTCCCTCTTGCCGGCAACAGATGTCATACCGTGTACTGTACCGTTCATCGTCAATCACTTTTGCCGGATAAAGATACGGATAGGTGTACCGGTAAGATCCCACTTCTCACGAATCTTGTTCTCCAGAAAACGGTAATACGGCTCCTTGATGTACTGCGGTAGGTTGGCATAAAAGATGAAAGTCGGCACCTTGGCGTCCGGCAGCTGGGAGCAATACTTGATCTTAATATACTTACCCTTGATAGAGGGGGGCGGATAGGCCTCTATGAGCGGCAGCAACTCCTCATTGAGGCGTGAAGTAGAGATACGCTGGTGCATACGCTTGTATACATCCTCTGCCGTCTGAAGCACCTTGAGTATATTTTTGCTCGTAAGCGCACTACCAAAGATGATAGGAAAGTCTGTAAACGGTGCAAAGCGCTCGCGTATAGTCTGCTCAAAATATTTGATCGCCATATTGGACTTATCTTCGATGACATCCCACTTGTTGACCATCAGTACAATACCTTTGAGATTTCGCTGAATAAGTCGGTAGATATTGAGGTCTTGTGACTCGATACCCCTCTGGCCATCAACCAGCAAGATGCAGACGTCGCTGCCCTCAATGGCTCGAATGGAACGCATGACGGAGTAAAACTCAAGGTCTTCTTCGACTTTGCTCTTCTTACGTATGCCTGCAGTGTCTACGAGGTAAAAGTCAAGACCAAACTTTCGGAATCTCGTATCTATAGAGTCACGGGTGGTACCAGCGATGTCGGTGACGATATTGCGGTCCTCACCCACAAAGGCGTTAATCAACGAGCTCTTGCCCACATTAGGGCGACCTACAACAGCAAAGCGGGGCAACGCCGTGTCTGCTTCTGTGTCTGCTTCCTTGGGCAGCTTGTTGACAATCAGGTCAAGCAGATCTCCCGTACCGCTACCGGTCATGGCTGAGATACAGTAAGGCTCACCGAGTCCCAGGGCGTAAAATTCTGCGGCTCCGAACTGCAGTGCATTGTCGTCGGTCTTATTGGAGACGACGATAACGGGTTTCTTGACGCGGCGGAGAATAGCTGCGAGGTCTTGGTCGATATCCGTGATACCGGTCGTCACGTCTACGACAAAGAGGATGACGTCTGCCTCCTCTGAAGCGATATTGACCTGAGCGCGTATCTCGCCCTCAAAGATGTCGTCGCTCTTGGCGACCCATCCGCCAGTATCGATGAGAGAGAAGGTGCGTCCGTTCCACTCTACAGTACCATATTGTCGGTCGCGGGTGGTACCCGATACCTCGCTGACAATAGCCTGACGTGTACCGGTCAGACGGTTGAAAAGCGTAGACTTGCCCACATTGGGGCGACCTACGATGGCGACTATGCTTCCCATGAGTGTATATTTATTATAGTATGATTTGTATTATGTTGAGTTGGTCTCAATATCACTCCGGTTTGTACCCAAAGTGACTCAGGGCGCGGTCACTGTTGCGCCAATCCTTATCTACCTTGACAAAGATACGCAAGAAGACCTTTTTGCCCAAAAATGTCTCCAGCGAACGGCGAGCCTCAGTCGACACGCGCTTGAGGGCTACACCCTTGTGTCCGATGATGATGCCCTTTTGGCTGTCGCGCTCGACATAGAGAGTTGCCTCGATGCGTACGATGGCGTCTTCCTCCTTGTAGCTCGTCACAACAGCCTCCACGCTATAGGGAATCTCCTTATCATAGTAGAGAAGGATCTTCTCGCGAATGATTTCAGAGACAAAAAACTTGACCGGCTTGTCCGTCAGCTGGTCCTTGTCGTAATAGGGCGGATTTTCGGGCAGCAGCTGCTTGATGCGGTTGAGCGCAAGGTCTATATTAAACCGAGCCTTAGCCGACACGGGCAGGATATCTGCCTTGGGAATCAGCCGGTGCCACTCCTCCACAAGTTGCTGAAGCTTTTGCTGGTCTGTGAGGTCAACCTTATTGATCAAAACCAGCTTGGGAACCTTGAGAGCATTAACCTCGTCGATGAAGTCCTGGTTCTTCTCCTGCGTCTCTACGACATCGGTGACATAGACCAGCACATCGACGTCTTCCAGCGCCCCTTCGCTGAAGGCACGCATAGACTCCTGCAGTTTATAGTGAGGCTTGAGCACTCCCGGCGTATCGGAGAAGACGATCTGGCAATCCTCCTCATTGAGTATACCCATGATACGGTGACGGGTGGTCTGCGACTTAAAGGTCGCTATTGAGATGCGTTCGCCGACAAAGAGGTTCATAAGGGTCGACTTGCCAACATTGGGATTGCCAACGATATTGACGAAACCTGACTTGTAAGACATGATCTGTATAAGGCAAATATTGATAGTACTGGATAGGACTTAGGCTGCACGGACTGTGTATGCGCACTGGCAGAAACTCACTTGACGGCAACTGAGCCTGCTTCTGTGACGGCCATACTGACCTTTAAGCTAAAAAGCCTGCTCCTCTCATTGGGAGAAGCAGGACCTTAGAGTATATCTGTCAGAGACGGTTCTTAAACCAAGGGACGTGCGAGCTATTTCCTGACAGGATCATAGCCCCACTTGAGGTAAGCCGATCCGAAGACGAAGCCTGCTCCGAAAGCTGTGAGCACAATATTGTCACCCTTCTTGAACTTGTCCTCCATATCCCACATCACAAGGGGTATGCAAGCCGCACTGGCATTGCCATACTTGTGAATTGTGATCATCACCTTCTCTGGCGGTAAGTCAAGAGAGTGAGCTACGGCCTGAATGATACGGATATTGGCCTGATGAGGTATAATCCAGTCGATATTGTCGTTGTTCAGGTGGTTACGCTCACAGAGCTCGGCAGTCAAGTGGCTCATATTGTTGACGGCATACTTGAATACCGTACGGCCTTCCTGGTGGATGTAGTGCATCTTGTGGTCGACCGTGTAGTGGGATGCGGGATTTACACTGCCGCCGGCGGGTAGATGGAGATACTTAAATCCCGATCCGTCTGTGCGCAGTATGCTGTCCTGCCATCCGAGGTCTTCCTCCGTTGCTTCTACAAGCACAGCGCCAGCACCGTCACCAAAGATGGGGCAAGTACTACGGTCTGTATAGTCGACAAAAGAAGTTGTCTTTTCTGCTCCGACGACGACCAAGCGCTTATAGCGTCCGCTCTCGATGAGCGAAGCCGCCGTATCCATGGCGTACATAAATCCACAGCAAGCAGCACCGAGGTCATAAGCGAAGGCGTTTTTCATTTTTGCGTCCTCGACGATCTGAGTGGCGTTGGATGGAAACTGATAGTCAGGTGAGCAGGTGGCGCAGATGAGTCCCTCGACGGTGTCGGGGTCAATACCAGTCTTGTCCAGCAGATTATGAACGGCTTTTTTGCCAAGGTAGCCACTTCCGAGTCCTTCCTTGTTGAGTACTCGACGCTCCTTGACGCCGATACGGGTCATTATCCACTCATCACTCGTGTCGACCATCTGGGAGAGTTCCTCATTGGTCAGTACGTAGTCGGGCACATAGCCTCCTACGCCCGTAATTATAGCATGCAAATTGCTCATGAGTGAGATCCGTATGCTAAGATTACTCGGCTACAGCCTTCTCAACGGCGAGTTTACCTCTGTAGTAGCCGCAGCTGGGGCATACAGTGTGATATACATACCACTCACCGCAGTTGGGGCACTTAGCGAGTGTGGGGGCAACTGCCTTATCGTGAGTTCTACGCTTGAGAGTTCTGGTCTTAGATTGTCTTCTTTTAGGATGTGCCATTTTGTTGTTATATTTTGATGGTTAAATTTCAGTTTACGAGAATATCGCCCAGCCTTGCGCTCATCTCAGGATTGCACTCCCCATCCTTGTGGACAGGGCGCTCGGGTATTGCGAGCATCGCGAAGTCATAGAGCAGCGGCTCGAGGTCAAGCTCACCGGTCGACTCATTAACATAGACCACATCGTCCTCTTCTCCGACGGCATCGCCGTACTTGACTGTCAGTTCGGCGGAAGTATGAATCGGCACTTCCACCTCATCGAGGCAGCGTGCACAATGGTCAATCACATATCCGTCAAGCTGGAGAGACAGGTGGAAATGCTCTTCCTTGCGCTCAACCGTGGCTGAAACGGATATCTTTCCCTTGGAGACCAGGGAGTAGTCCTTAGTACCAAAGAATGTGTCGTCCAGCAAATAGCTGGCCGACATCCTGGACTGACGCATCGTATTGAGATTAAGCTTGTAAGAGGTCATTGTCCTATGATTCGGCGTGCAAAGATAGTTCTTTTTTTCGGATTAGCAATTATGCGCCCTCTTTTTTATGGCTCAAAATCGCATTCATCAGCCTTTTGCGTCTTGTTGACAAGCTAGCAAGTCACTGCCATCCGCTCTCTCCTCCGCAGATGCCGACTTTGCTGCCAAACTCGAAGGACGCTACTTCGCAACGCCTGCCCTAGTCATTGCAGACAACTTTTCGGCCTTACACATGTTCAGAGAACAACTAAACAACACAATTAAACGGAGAAGAAAAAAATGGAAGAATAAGTTTTATATAAAAAATTTTATTTTACAATCAACCTTTCTGCTCTGTTAAAAATGGGTTTCCATTCCGTTTGTTCTACGGAAGCAAATATTTCGAAGCCCTATTCTGTTTCTGTATTCCGGCATGCACACATCAAAAGAGATTTCTACGAGAAATAAAACGGCTTCAAAAACAAACAATGTCCGAGGTAATTTAAGCTAGGTCCGACCTTGTTTTCACAACAAGCGGACTTATTCCTCACGTATCAGGCAGTGAGCAAACTAGACAAATTATTTTCATATAAAAAATTAGTTTTTCTGTCCACTTCCCCCTCGAGATCTCAACTGCCCGTCTTAGTAAAGTCAGAGGCCTTTTTCTCTGCCTTATAACCGGCAATACAACAAATAAATTGCAGCCCAAACAAATCCGGCCATTCACAATATGTGTAATGAAGGGGAGGGAAATTTACAATAAGCAGATTGCCTGACCAAACAGACGTCGCTGGCGCGGTCACAGTTACTATACGAGATGATCTGTTGCGTTGAAAGAGCCTACGACAAAGCTCCTGAGACGTACTACGTCCGAAGAGCCATCTGCCTTATCGACGGTTGTCTAGTAGGCACGGGCATTTCTATTTCTATTGCTCCTGCTCCGCGTGACGACCGTACAGATGGGCCATAAGCGCACCGCTGATATTGTGCCATACACTGAAGATGGCCCCTGGTATCGTGGCCAAGGGAGCATAGGCAAAGTGGAGCGTGGCCAGTGAGGAGGCGAGGCCGCTGTTTTGCATACCGACCTCGATAGACACGGCTACACGTTGCTTCCATCCCAGTCCCATCACGCGTGCAATCGAGAAGCCCAGCAAAAGACCACAGACATTGTGAAGTATAACGACCAGAATGATGATTGCGCCGCCTTGCATGAGTTTATCACTGTTGGCAGCCACAATGATACCGACAATCAGAGCTATCGTGATCGAACTCAGCGCTGGCAGATAGCCTACAGCCGCAGAGGTGAAGCTCGGCATCACACGTCTGACAATAAATCCCGCAATGATGGGTAGTATCACAACCTGCACGATAGAGACAAACATGCTCACCACATTGACATCCACCATCTTGCCTGCAAGCAACCAAGTAAGCAGAGGTGTCAGCAGCGGGGCCAGCACCGTACTCGTCGCCGTCATACCGACAGAAAGCGCTAGATCGCCCTTCGCCAGATAGGTGATGACATTGCTCGCCGTACCCCCGGGACAACAACCTACCAATATGACGCCCAGCGCAAGTTCCTGAGGCAAGTCAAAAAGCCGGCAGAGCACCCATGCCAGACCGGGCATGACGGTAAACTGGGCCAAGCAGCCGACCAGTACGTCTTTAGGTCGCATAAATACGACTTTGAAATCTTGTGGATTGAGCGTCAAACCCATACCAAACATGACCAAGCCCAGCAAAGGGCTGATCCACACGGGACGGATGCCGCTGAAGGATTGCGGCCACAAAAAAGCTACCAGTGCAACAAGCACTACAAGCACTCCCATGTAGCGGGAGATCAGATTGCAGACAGACTTTAACATTACAAGATGCAAAGTTCGTCATTTTTTGTTTAAGCAGCACCTCCTGTATTCGGCTTTTTGAACTAAATTTGCAGATACTATGATTGACCACAAGACTGTTGATGAGATTATGAGCCGTGCGGACATCGTCGAGGTCATCTCCGACTTTGTCACCCTGCGCAAGGCGGGCTCCAGCTACAAGGGCCTTTGCCCCTTCCACAATGAAAAGACGCCCAGCTTCATAGTCACCCCCTCCAAGGGCATATTCCACTGCTTCGGATGCGGCAAGGGCGGCACCGTGGTCACCTTTCTGATGGAGCATGAGCAGATGACTTATCCGGAGGCCCTGCGCTGGCTCGCTCACAAATACAATATTGATATACAAGAGACCGAACTGACGCCCGAGGAGATCAAGGCCCGCGGCGAGCGCGAGAGCTTGTTTATCGTCAACGAATGGGCCAACCACTTCTTTCAGCAGGAGCTCCACGATACTCAGGAAGGCCAGTCAATAGGACTCGCCTACTTCCGCCAACGCGGTTTGAGAGACGATATCATACGCAAGTTTCAACTCGGCTACTCGCCCGAGCAACGCAATGCCCTCGCGACAGAGGCGCTCAAGCAGGGCTACCGCGAGGAGTATCTCCTCAAGACAGGTCTATGCTTCAAGAGTCAGGACGGCAAACTGCTTGACAAGTACCACGGACGCGTGATGTACCCCGTCATGACCGTCAGTGGTAAGATTGTCGCCTTTGGCGGGCGCATACTGGGACAAAACAAGAACGTAGGCAAATACATCAATTCGCCGGAAAGCGAGATTTACAACAAGAGCAACGAGCTCTACGGCCTCTACCAAGCCAAGTCGGCCATCTCCAAAGCCGACCGCTGCTATCTCGTCGAAGGCTATATGGACGTCATCTCCATGCATCAGAACGGTGTCGAGAATGTCGTCGCATCAAGCGGCACATCACTCACCTACGGCCAGATACGCGGCATCAAGCGCTTCACCCAAAATATCACCGTGCTTTATGATGGCGACAGCGCCGGCATTCACGCTGGCCTAAGAGCCGTCGACATGCTCCTCGAGGAAGGCCTGAAGATCAAGGTCCTCGTACTGCCCGACGGAGACGACCCAGACAGTTTCTCTCAGAAGCACCCGGGGCCAGAGTTCCAGCAGTACCTCGAGGATCACCAGCAAGACTTTATCCGCTTCAAGACCAGTATTCTTCTGGCCGACACGGGAGGCGACCCCCTCAAGCGCGGCGAAGTCACGCAGGAGATTGTCAACAGCATTGCGCTCATTCCCAACGAGATCCTCCGCTCCATGTACATACAGGAGTGCTCCCAGGTCCTCAATGTGCGCGAGGACATCCTCATCTCCGCCACCGACAAGGCACGCCGTAAGCACTATCAGGAAAAATATAAGGAAGAGCAACAACGTAAGGAGCGTGAGGAGCGTCTCAGACAGCAAATGCCAGACGCAGCGTCCAGTGCTTTTCATAGCCAGAACGGGCAAGGTGGAACATCAGGGGCTGCCTTTGCACAGTCGGCCACAGCCATCAACGCGACATCCGGCCTGACGGACTCCTCCGCGCCGCCTACTGCACAAGTTGTCACCTCCAATGCTTCCCAACAGGTAGCCTCCACGACTTCCCCTACAGCCTTACGACTGGCTGCTACGGATGTCCCCCGGACACGACGCGAGAAGATGGAACAAGCCCTGATGCGCAATATCATACGCTACGGAGAGTTGCCGCTCGAGGAATATCAGGCAGACGACGGCAGCACCGTCTATATCAGTGTCCTCAAGTACATCAAAGCCGAATTTGACGAAAATGAGATTTCCTTTACCCCCGACCTCTACCGTCTCATCTGGCAAAAGTGTATCGAGCATTGCGATGAGCCTGGATTTACAGTGTCAAAATACCTCCTCACCTACCCTGATCCCATTGTCTCCAACTTTGCCGCCGCAATGCTTCAAGACAACTACGAACTGAGTAAAAGCTTCGCCAACAAGCAAAATATCAAGCCTACCGAAGACAAACTGCGCCAGATACTGCCCCAGCAGATGGCGCAACTCAAGCTCATCATCGTCAGTGGCAATATCAACGCCATCAAGCAGCAACTGAGTTCACCAGAAATAATAGCCGACGAGGCAAAGACCCGCCAGCTCATGGAGGACTACCAGCAGTATAATACCATCAGGCAAGCGCTGGCTAAAGAAGCCGGAGAAACCAATATCAGCCTCTGATGCCTTGTCAACGCCCATGCGAGACAGCATGACGGGAGGACACAACAGACAGACAAAAGCATCGGACTCAGCTTGTATAAGCCGAGTCCGATGCTGCAATATTTGATTGATAAGACGATAGACTGACTCTATTCCCCGCTGGCCTTCAGAGGCAATTAGCAAACAAACGTGCTGATTATCCTCATCACTTAGTGGCGATTAATCAACTGCAGGAACTCACTTCTCGTCTTGCTGCTCTCAAAAGCGCCCGTGAAGTCACTTGTCGTCGTGATGCTGTTTTGTTTCTCCACTCCGCGCATCTGCATGCACATGTGGCTGGCTTCGATGACGACCATCACACCCAGGGGGTGCAAAGCCTCTTGGATACACTCCTTAATCTGCGTTGTCATGCGCTCCTGCACTTGCAGGCGGCGTGCAAAGATATTGACAACCCTTACAATCTTGCTCAGTCCCGTGATGTAGCCGTTGGGAATATAGGCCACGTGGGCCTTGCCATAAAAAGGCAGCATGTGGTGTTCACAGAGAGAGTAGAAGTCGATATCCTTGACGATGACCATCTGGCTGTAGTCCTCCTTAAACTTGGCAGAGTGCAATACTGCCAGCGGATCCTGTCGATATCCCTGCGTAAGCCACAGCATAGACTTGGCTACACGCGCAGGAGTCTTGAGCAACCCCTCTCGCTGTGGATCCTCCCCCAGCAAAGTCAGTTCACGCCTGAAGATATCCTCAAGTTCTGCGAAGCTGGGGTGATTGATAAACTCCTTATCACTCATTCGTATATTTCGACTTGAATAGTTGATCTTATGATGGCCGCCCCACTCAGTCCCTTGATATACCTCATCTTGCCCAGCACGCTTCTAGCCTCTCCTATCGTTCTGAAGTCACCCGCTCTGCATACCCAATGAGGGCTATAGAAGTGGGTATAGACTGGTATGTCTGGAAAATAGGACTTGAAGAGGTACCCTAGCTGATAGGCTTTCTGTCGGGCCTGTCGGCTATTGTCTCCGCTATATATCTGTATACGGTATCCAGCCTGGCGCCTGCGCTGACGATAAGTCTTGTTGCTGAAAGAAGTGTCCACTCTGTCAATCTTTTCTCCAGTTGCAGGCTCCGGCTTGCTCTTCTGCGACTCGTGTGGAGCATTGTGATGCGGCCTTGCCGGCACTTTGGCCGAGGTTTTAGCTGTCGCCCCATGACCGTGGGACGGCTGCGGCTGAGGCTGAGGCTTCATGACAGGCCGATCCGGCCTGCGGCCATCGAGCAGGAGCCGCAAGGTACTATCTTGGTAGACGATGACGCTGCCATATCCTGTACGTTTTTGCTGCAAATGCTCAGTAAAGGTCTGGGCCTCTGCTACACAAGGCAGGATAAGCAGACTTATCAGTATACCGGTCAGTCGCATGGGAGATAGGTGGCTTGGCAAAAAAGGCATGCGGCACGGCTTACACCATACCGCATGTCATATTATATTGGTCAAATTACTGATTACTTCCAAGCATCAATGATGCCCTTGAAGTCAGCAGCCTTAAGAGAGGCGCCGCCTATCAGGCCTCCGTCGATGTCAGGCTTAGCAAAGAGTTCCTTAGCGTTGGAGGGCTTGCAAGAACCGCCGTAGAGGATCGTGGTTTCCTCAGCAACTGCCTTGCCATACTTCTCTGCTACAGTAGAGCGGATGTAAGCCAGCATTTCCTCAGCCTGATCAGCCGTAGCCGTCTTACCTGTGCCGATAGCCCAGATGGGCTCGTATGCCAGTACGATATTCTTCCATTCCTCAGCAGACAGACCGTATACAGAACCGTCGAGCTCAGCCTTGACAACTTCGTTTTGCTTATTGGCTTCACGCTCCTCGAGTGTCTCGCCGATGCAGAAGATGATCTTCAGACCGTTTTGCAGAGCTAGCTGAACCTTTTCCTTGAGTATTTCGGGAGTCTCGTGATAGTACTGACGACGCTCGGAGTGACCGAGGATGACATAATCAGCACCCGTACTCTTGACCATCTCAGCTGAAACCTCACCGGTGTAAGCGCCTTTGGCCTTGTCAGCACAGTTCTCAGCTCCAAGCTTTACGAGGCTCTTGTCGAGCAGCGGGGCTACACTGGCGAGGTGGATGAAAGGTGTGCAGATGACAACACCGCAATTGGGCTTGTCAGCCTTCAGGGTCTCATTGATTTCCTTAGCCAGATTGATACCGTCTTGCAGGTTCATGTTCATCTTCCAGTTGCCTGCTACAATTTTTTGTCTCATTGTTTTATGATTTAAGTGATGTTTATGGTTCATCCAAAATTTGTTTGCAAAGGTAATAAAAAGAAGCGGGATGAAATAGTACAATATGATTTTTAATAGTATTCTGAGGTTATTGTCCCCATCCTGTATAATGGATTTGACAGATTGCCCATCTGAGAGCGTCGGCAAGTCATGGGCGCTCCACTTGCCCAATATAGTACCACCATGAAGAAGGATGAGACCTGGATTGCTGCGTACCATTGTCTTGAGCACCGTAGCGTCACAGAAGTATATCGGATACTCTGCACCTGTATAGTAGATCCACTTGTCTACCGACGGCATACTGCTCGCAGTCAAGGCATAAAAGCGGTATTTATGATCCAGACAGTAGTCATTAAGTGCATTAATCTCGTCTACCGGTACCCTATTGGCCTGGTCAAAAGTCGGGCTGATGAGCATCATCGTATATCCGGTATCAACTAGCAGTGAGTCCGTAAGATCATTGCCCAGAGTGTCACACACAGAGAAGTCAGTTATCGGAGGGACGTAGCCCTCCTTGACCAGTTTTTTCTCCGTTGAGATATAGGTCCACGTGCTGTCGGGATAATTGTCTATGGTGAAGCGCTGTCTCCGTCCGTTTTTCTCCAACCAGAAAGTCGTCTCGTACTCAGGCTCAGCCGCTCCTTCCGGAATTAACATTGCCTTGGAGATATTGACTCCCACCTTGTAGGGACGGAAGTCCGCCAACGGCAGATAGTAGTTATTATAGAGACTGAAAAAGAGGATGAAGAGGATGCTATACATGCTGACCAACCAGTGCAAGGAGACCCCTATCAGCTTGTGAGTAGTCGCATAGGTATAACGGTAGACGATGGCACAGCCCAGGAGCACAAGATTTTTGACAAAGGTCTGTCCGTTGGTCAGATGTATGGCGTCGCCAAAACAACCGCAGTCACTTACCGGATGCCAGATGAGAATAAAGAGCGTGACAAGCGTCATCAGCCCTATAAAGATCAGGGTTAGATAACTTGTGAAGCGCCGACGGATACCAAAGAAGAGATAAATACCCAGCAAGAACTCCACGCTGCAGAGCATCACGGCTATTGCCGTGAGCATGTCTTGTGACAACAGAGACGGGACGTCAAAGTAGATCAGGTAGTCCTGCAGCTTGTACACCGTGCCCTTGGGATCGATAGCCTTGGTCACACCGCTCAGCAGCAGCGTCAGAGACAGAATCATGCGGGCCACCCATGCGCCGCCTTGATAGTATAGATTGGACTTAGACCTGGACCTCGGCATCAGCGCGAACAGGGCTTAGGACTTTTCGATAACCAGCTTGATGAGGGCAAATACGGCGTAGTTGATCATATCCTGGTAGTTGGCATCGATACCCTCTGATACCAGTGTATTACCGCCCAGCTCTTCTATCTGCTTGGTGCGGTATATCTTCATCAGGATAAGGTCTGTATACGAACTAATTCTCATGCCACGCCAAGCTTCATCGTAGTCATGATTTTTTTTGACCATAAGCTGATAGGTCGCCTCCGCATATTTGTCATAGAGTTTCAGTGCCTCTTCCTCTGTAGTATTGAAGTCTACGTCCGGCTTAAGTTCTAACTGAATAAGACCGATGAGTCCATAGTTGACGATACCCATAAACTCTGCCGCAGATCCCTCGTGAATCTCTGCTGCACCTTTTTCATTGATTGACCGGATGCGTTTAGCCTTGATATATAGCTGGTCTGTGAGACTTGGGATGCGCAGTATGCGCCACGCAGGGCCATAGTCGTGCAATTTCTTCTCAAAGAGCGCACGGCACATCTGCATCACTTGCTTAAATTCCTGATCCGTATTTGCCATAGTCTGGGTATATCTGATTTGCAAAGATAACAAATATCCGACGTTTCCGAAGCCTATAGTGGTGAAAACTTGCTATTCTTCTGACAAATAGGGCCGTTTGTTTCCACAGAGGAAACTCTATCTGCGACTTCCGACGTATCATCATAGCACAGCGCCTTGTGTCAGTCCAGTCGCGGTCTTGTCTGCCTCAGACCTCCTTTACTTGTCCCTTCTCACGCCAGTCTGCCTTGTCTCACGACACAGCATCGTCATACCGGCCAGATTGATACTCCAGCCCGTGACAAGAGAGATGCTACCGGAGAGGTTAAAACTCAAGGAGGAATCGCAAATTGAGCATGCGGCCCGTGAGGTAGTTGGGAACGGCATACTGATAATTGTTGACGTCAGTGACCCAGTAATAGGAATTGACATTGTTGATACCCAGCACATTGAAGCAGTCAAGTCCGAGCCAGGCATTTTTGAGACCGTAGGGGCTGGCCTTGTGTCGGCCGGAAACAGGACGCCGATAGAGGCAGTAGCTGAGGCCGATGTCAACGCGTCGGTATGCGGGGGCACGAAACTGCGTCTGCGCCAGACCACTGTGAGGCGGTCCGAAGGGAAGTCCGTCAGCAAGGCTGCCCTTGAGCGTAAGCGTCCAGCGGTCGGTACCAGGGAAATAGTCGGTAAAGTAGAGATTGATATTGTACCGCTGGTCCGTAGGCAAAGATATTGTCTGACCGTGGAGCCGCTGCTTGGCCGTCATAAAGCCAAGGGTAATCCATGAGTCGGTGCCGGGAACGAACTCACCGAAGAGCTTGAAGTCAATACCTGCCGTGTAGCCAGTGCCAATATTGCCGCCATAGTAGACGATCCGCATATTGTCTATATTGTAAGGGATAAGGTGGCGCAGATTCTTGTAGTAGATTTCAGAGGAAAAGCGGAAGGGACGGTTGAGCATGCGGAACTGATAATCACCTCCGATGATGATCTGTACAGACTGCTGCGACTTGATATCATGGTTGAGACTGACACTGGTATTGCCGCCGACGGTAGTCGTGTCTCGGAGTTCCTTGTAGAAGGGGGCTTGATAGTACAGACCACCAGCAATGCGAAAGGTAAAGTCTTCGTTCCACGAAGGTATCATCGCAAGGCTGACACGCGGGGAGACGAGCCATTCGTCATTCCAGTCCCAGTGGCTGGCGCGCAGGCCGTAGTTGAGCGTATAGCGCCCCGACTTGGTCGTCCACTTATAAGTGTCCTGGAGATACATCTCCCAGCGCTTGGTATCAATGTCGGTCTTGGCGCGGAGCTGATAGACCATCTGGAAGCGATCCTGGAAATGTGGAATATTGTACCCAGAGCTGTCACGCTTCTCCCACTCAACCGAATTTTCCTTGACCGTCTGTGCCGTAAATCCGATGCCACTCTGTATCTGGTGACTGCCGACCTGCGTACGGAGGGCCAGTCCGGTATGGAGCACATTGGCGTGGAGGAAATTGCGGGCGTGCTCCATGTAGGTGCCGACGCCGAGCTGCGACTGAGAAGCGGTCTCATTGAGCCAATACTGTCCGCTGATATCATAAGTCTCCTGCTCCTTGGTCGTATAGGCCGAGGAAATCCAGCTGAGCGTCGTACGCTTACCAAAACGGTAACTGAGATTGAGCGAGCCAAAGAGCGTACGGAAGAGGTCACGCTCCTTGCCATCAAAATAGACACGGAAGGTGCGGGCATCTTCCTGGGTGCCGAATTTGGTTTCACGGTCCTCGGGGCGGAAGTTGTAGTGATTCTCGCTGATATTACCGATAAACTCGATACTCAGTCGGTCTGTGGGACGCCATGAGGTGAAATTCTGATAGTCGACAAAGTTGGGCTTGTACTCGCCATGGGTGTCCATGGAGCCCAGCAGGTAGCGGGTCGTCTTGTAGCGCAAGCCGTTCATCATAGAGAATTTTTTGTTTCCCACGCCGAGATAGGCGTCAGCACCAAGGAGAGACGCACCCACGCTGGCCTCAAAATGTTCGGGCCGCTTGTACTGGATATCCAGGACCGAACTCATGCGGTCGCCATAGCGGGCGGGAAATCCGCCGGCCGAGAAGTTGATGTCCTGCACCATGTTGGGATTGATGACAGAGAGGCCCTCCTGCTGGCCAGAACGGATAAGCAAGGGACGATAGACCTCGACGCCATTGAGATAGACACAGTTCTCATCGTAGCTCCCGCCGCGTACATTGTATTGACTGGAAATCTCACTGTGGGTACTGACGCCCATCTGAGTAGAGACAAGTTCCTCTACGGCATTGCCGGTCGTAGAGGGCATCAGTCGCGTATGCTTACTGTCGATACGCTGCATCTGGTCTGTCTGGCGCCGTATGGCGCTCACTTTCACCTCGCCGAGACTCGTGGCAGAGGAGACGATTTTCATATTGAGCACGGTACTATCCTGAGGCGCGACAATCTTAAACTTGCGCGTCCTGTAGCCGACAAGAGAACAGATGAGGGTGAGCGAGTCACGTGACTGACAGGAGACATGGTAGAGGCCCTTGGTATCGCTCATACCATAAGCCGGCTGCCCATCCACGTGGATGAGGGCAAACGAGACAGGCTTGTCGTACTCGTCGGTCACTTTGCCCTTGATGGTGACGGTATGCTGAGCGGTAGCACCGAGAGGCAAACACAATAGGAGCAGGCCACAGACAGAGGCAAAAAGAGCTGATACAATAGTTTTCATCATCTTATCTAACGCGCAAAAACCGCTTTTAGTATTCCGCTTTGCCAAAAAGTGTATGCAACATCCACGCCGCAAGCCGTCGGGCGCCCTGCAGAGAGCGACTGAAGCCTTATGGGCAAGGTGGATCGGCGATATGCCACTACTTGGCGGGATAGCCGACCGGATGATTGAGGAGAAGGACATCCTGATCTCTCAGGCGCAGCTGCTGCCTGAGAGCATCTATATCCATGGTGGCACGCGGCACCGTGGCGAGGCCAAGAGCTGTGCAAGCCAGACAGATGTTCTCGCTGACATAGCCGGCGTCCATCGCCCCATACTCACGGCGTGGCTTGCGAAACTTGCCAAGACGGCTGACAAGTACCAGACAAACGGGTGCAGACTTGGCGAAATCTTGACGACCGGCCACCCGGGGACGCAAATCCTCCTTGACCACAAGCTCGAGAGCCTGCTGATCAGGATCATATCGGTACGCCCCGTCGGGCAGGCAGACATAGACACAGATATCTTGGGCATTGATTGCACTGGGAGCCGTGATGCTGTACTCAGGTACTTGTTCAGAATCGTGGTAATATCCTCTATATGGTCACCCCCACAGAGATAAATACTGAACAGAGCAAGCATGATATCGCTGTACTGGTAGCCATAGTTCGCACAGCGGACATTAAAGCGACCGTCTACCAGTTTGTCCAGCCCAGTGCGCTTAAATTCGTTCATAGCATAAAAGATTCCACCGTAGGAAACAATATTATCGTGTCTTGTTGCTATCTTTGCCATGTCATGTAGAATTGAACTTCTTTTGTTTTGCACCATAAAGTTAGTGAAAATTCTGCAAATGACAAGTCTCTGAGGAACTTATTGTTCCTCAGAGACTTATAAAAAACATTAATAACAATTTACACGCTTCGTTGCGGAATTAAGGAAACAGTCAAAGATCTCATGAATTGAGGAATTGGAGAAATTGCGCTGTAAAGGTAAGACGATTTCATCGAAAAGATAAAAAAACTCAAATTAGTCATTCAAAAAATACAAAAACTCTAACTTTGCGTCAATCAAGGACAAAGTAAACAATAGGTCGGATTAGGTCGCGACAAGGTCTAAACGCCTTCTTTCTAAGTCCGCCCTTGTACGCATAGTTCCGAATGCTCAACCCAACAAAACGGGAAAAAACATGAACAGAAGAGATTTTATCAAAAAAAGCCTGCTGGCCGGTAGTGCGGCCGCCCTCTCCGTCAATACAGCGGAAGCCTTGCGAGCCACAGAACCATCAAGCAAGCATAAAGACACAGACTTTGACACCGCGGGCTTTATCACAGAGCCTTCAAGGCGCATATCCGTACTGACCCGCTGCGACGTGGTCGTCGTGGGTGGTGGACCTGCGGGCGTGGCAGCTGCCATTGCAGCAGCCCGCGAGGGAGCAAGCACTGTCTTGCTCGAACGCTACAACCATTTGGGCGGCCTTTGGACGGGCGGCCTTGTACTTCCGACCAATTGCACCCACGGCTGTGCACCATCGGGGCGCCGCGAACAAGCCATCCACGGTATCTGCAAGGAAATCACCCACCGACTGGAAAGTCTGCATGCCTCCGTCAGAGAAGTAAATCCAGTCATCGATCCTGAAGCCTGCAAATATGTGCTCGACTGTCTCTGCAAGGATGCACGGGTCGAAGTCGTCTACCACTGCCTCGCCACTCAAATCGTAAGGGACGGCAATGCCATCAGCGGCATCATCATCGAGAGTAAGTCCGGCAGGCAGGCCGTCATGTGTAAAGCGGTCGTTGACGCGACCGGTGACGGCGACATCTTCCATTGGGCGGGAGAAGATTATGATAAAATCCAATACTATATCGGCTATGCCTCACGGCTGGGCGGCTGCGACCGCATCAATACTCACGCCGACGGATACCGGAAAATCCCTGTCGGTATCCTCGACACACCGCAGCGGGGCGTACGCTGGAACAGCTTTTCCATTCGCGCGCAAACCCCTCAAGACGGGCTCGACGTCCGCAACCTTTCGCGCATACAACAACAGCTTCGCAAACAACTTTGGGAACAAGTAGAAAGCATCCGCCATACGCCCGGCTACGAGCAGGTCTATCTGCTCGACTCAGCATCGCAACTCGGCGTAAGGGCCACACGCATACTCCATGGCAGATATCGTCTGACATTAGACGACTCCATGACCTACAAAACCTTTGATGACTGTATCGGCCTCAGTGGCGCATGGACCCAAATACCCTATAAAGACCACATGGTGGAACGTAGCAAGCGCCCCATCTGGCAAATACCCTATCGCGCTTTGCTGCCCAAAAAGACGCCCAACCTTCTCGTGGCCGGACGCTGCTTCAGCTTCGACAAGGGACTGCTGGAAGACGCACGGGAAATAGGCACGTGTCTTGTCACCGGCCAAGCAGCTGGAACGGCGGCCGCTTTGGCCGTAGCAAAGCACACAAGCACCGACGACGTCGATATACGACAGCTACAAGCACGACTCAGTGCACAAGACGTACGCCTGACACTCTAAAGCCTATTCCACTCTGTCAACACCACAGGACAGCTTACCCACACAGGAAGCTACAGAAAAAAGGCTTATTTCTTGAAATAGTAGAGGAAAGTCGCGATACCCTGAAGGGCAGGCTTGCGATTGCCCTCTATCTCCAGCTTAAACTTGATGCTGGCCTTGCAGATGCCACGCAGATCTTCGATGGCATAAAGGCTGGCATGGAGTCTGACGCGGCTGCCCGTGATGACAGGGTCACCAAACTTCATCTTGTCCATTCCATAGTTGACAAGCATCTCGATATTGTTGACCTGGAGCAGTTGCTGCCAAAGGTAAGGCAGCAGGCTAAGCGTCAGGTAGCCGTGAGCAATGGTGCTGTGGTAAGGACTCTCAACCTTGGCCCGCTCAGTGTCGACATGTATCCACTGATGGTCGAGGGTGGCGTCAGCAAAGAGGTCTATGCGATGCTGATCTACGAGGAGCCAGTCGGAAGTACCGATCTCCTTGCCCAGAAGAGCGGCAAATTCGTCATAAGAATTGATGATAACTTGTGCCATACTGAATTGTTTAGGTTGCAAAATTGCGAAAAAAAATTGAAGATGGCTCCTTTTTACCTCAAAAATTTATGCCGTACAGCATAACAACCAGCCATACATTATTAAAATACGAGGTCATACTTCCCATCAATGGCCCTCTAAGTCTTACTTCCAAAACACGATTTCCGCCCTCTCTCCAATATAAATTGGACAGCTCTATCGCATAAGACAAGCCCGCAGTGTTGTCAGTACAACAACGGACTTAGATCTTTTTACATCCGACCTTATTCCTTCTATATCGGACATTGATATCAAGCACATGAAAGCCCGAGCTGACACAGCCGCAATGATACATAGCTGACCGGTAAGCCTGCTTGACTGGCTGGTAAGGACGCTTAAGTCGCAGGCGAAAGCACTTGATCGATGGGATAGAGCATCTGATTTACAGACAAATACACATAGCTTGTTGGCAAGTTCCCTTGGACGGAAGCCTATCTCCGACGACAGCGTCAGACGGATCTGCCAGATGTCGGCTCCGCATCGACAGCTATTCTATCCTCTGTCAGAGCCCTTGCCGGCGGCATCATCTCTGTCGTGCCACGTATAGGCACAACCTTGACCTGCCGCATGAAGACTCCAAGACATACCGCAGCATGGCCCATCCATTGACTCCCGCATGACAGTTGATAGTTTTTAGATTACCGTCAAGAGTTCGCCGAGATACATGATGACACTACATATAGGCAAATAAGTGACTGATATGTTATAAATTAAATGACTTATCCGCACAAAGCCTTTAATTCCTCCGAAAATAGTCGTCACATGATGCGTCCTGCGTTATGCCGGGTATCTTGGTCCACCCGCATATACACAGATGACAACACCGGAAGGTCGCCCTTCTATCGCCATCCCCACTTCTACACTCTCCACACGACGATATGACACATTTTTACAAATGTTGTCAATGTATCATATCGGGCAGAAATATGGGGCGATTGGCCTCACAAAGTGTCGATAGAAGCACCCCGTATGCAATTTTTCAACAACTCTTATCACAAAATCAGAAAATCAACCTCTCTAAATCGGACTTATTAGACTGAATTTGCGTAATTTTGCCGCTGAAAGCTATGAATTTGACCATCGACATCGGCAATTCTGCCGCCAAGTTTGTGCTCTTTGACGGTGACAAGCCGGTCTGCATCAAGAGCAACTCCAAAAATTCGGGCATTCCCCTGAATGAGCTATTGCAATCCTACACCATCGACCATGCTATCGGTTCCTGCGTAAGCGAGTACGGTCTTCACCTGCAGCGTTCTATCCGTCGGCTTAATTGCCCTTTCTTTTGGGTCACACCAGAGACCAAGCTGCCCATCAAGATAACCTATCGCACACCCCAGACCCTCGGTTCTGACCGCGTAGCAGCCATCATAGGCGCCCAGTATCAAAATCCGGGACGTGACATCCTCGTCATCGACCTCGGCACATGCATCACTTATGATGTCATCACGGCTGACAGCCAGTTTGTCGGCGGAAATATCTCTCCTGGTGTTAGCATGAGATTTAGAGCTATGCACGACCGTACATCTCATTTGCCGCTGGCAGACCTTCAAAACAAGATGAAACTTCCGTCATTTGGCACCACAACGACGGAAGCCCTCCAGTGCGGCGTACTCGAAGGCATCAAGGGCGAAATCATCCGTTCCATCGACAATATGAAGCGTGCTTATCCCGATACCCTCGTCTACCTGACGGGCGGTGATGCCGGCAAATTTGCCGATCTAGCCAAAGCATACAGCCTGCTTTGCGACGAATACCTCGTAGCCCGTGGTCTCAACCGAATACTTCAGTATAATGAAAGCATATAACCGAACCCTCCTCACCCTTATCCTCGCTTGCTCCGTAGGCACAACCACTTACGCACAGAGCAGTGGTAGCAACTCCCCCTACTCCCGCTATGGATGGGGACAGATGCAGGACGACGCACAAGGATTTAACAAGAGTATGGCCGGCGTAGCGCTCGGTGCACGCGGCAAATGGCTGCTCAACAGACAAAATCCCGCTTCCTACTCAGCGATAGACTCTATCACTTTCCTCTTTGACGCTGGGTTGTCCATGCAAAACGGACACTGGTCGGAGTCGGGCAAGAGCACCAACGCGCTCAATGCTACCCTAGACTATGTCGAATGTGCCTTTCGCCTGCGTAAGGGAATCGGACTCAGTCTGGGTATGAGACCCATCACCATCGTAGGCTACAACTTCTCCAACGAGCAAACTCTACCCGATATCGACGGCTATGGCGAATATACCGCCACGACTTCCTATGAAGGCAACGGCGGCACACGCCAGGTATATCTGGGTCTGGGCATACAGCTCTTCAAGCCCCTGTCGCTAGGTTTCAACGCAGGTTACATCTGGGGGGACTACACCCACAACAGTGCCATTTCCTACAGTGAGACCAGCATTCACTCACTTGCCCGTGCCTATAGCGCCACAATCAATACTTGGTCACTCGACTTTGGCCTACAGTATGCACTCCCATTCGGCAAAAAGGATATGCTCACTCTGGGTCTCACCTACGGACTAGGACACAAGATCAACGACCAAGCCGTGCTAATCAATCAGATTAAGACTTCATCCAGCGTGATTGGTGCAGACACGACACGTGTCAAAAAAGCCTTTGAGTTGCCTCAAAACCTGGGTGCTGGACTCACCTACAACCATGACGGCCGACTCACTGTTGCCATCGACTATACTCTCCAGAAGTGGGATAGATGCCGTATGCCCGTGCTTACCGCCGACAATGCCTCCGCCAGCTACCAAGTCAGCACAACAGCCTTCAAGGACCGCCACCATGTAGCCTTGGGATGCGAGTACATCCCCAAGCCTGATGGTATCAAGTTTACAGACCATATCGCCTACCGCGCCGGTGTGAGCTACACTACCTCTTATTTCAAGGTCAACGGCAGTTCTGGTCCCAAGGACTACCTCGTCACCCTGGGTGCCGGCATACCTATCGTCAACTCCTACAACAATCGGTCTACTCTCAATCTGGCTCTACAGTGGGAACACCTCGCCCCGGGCTCTGCATCGACCCTCAAGGAGGACTACCTCCGCCTCGCCGTAGGACTGACCTTCAACGCCAACTGGTTTAATAAGTGGAAGATTGAATAATCTCAGTCGACCTTACAACCGCCAGCCTGCGACTGGTCGGTAGAAGCCGCTGACACATCTATGAGACACACACTCTTACCCTTAATCCTTATTCTGACTCTACTGCCCGCCCTGCTCGCCGGATGCAGCAGCGACAAGCCCCCCATTGCCCCTGCTATCCACCAGCGCGACTCCCTGCCCATCATGACAAGCTACGGAGTGAGCAAGCTCATCAGCGATTCAGGAGTGATGAAGTACAAGGTGGTGGCCGAAGAGTGGAACGTCTATGACCGCACCAATCCGACCAAGCAGACCTTTCCCAAAGGATTGCTGCTTGAGAAATTCAATCCCAAGTTTCATATTGAGATGTATATCACGGCAGATACCGCATACTGGTACAACCAGAGCTTATGGGAACTGCGTGGAAGAGTTTGTGTATGGAATGAAAATGGCACCATCTTCAACTCCGAACTGCTTTACTGGGATATGAACCGCCACGAGTTCTACTCCAACCGCTACAGCCATCTCGTCACCCCCGACCGTGAAGTCGATGGCCATAGCTTCCATAGCAATGAGCAGATGACCCAGTACGAGGTCAACTTCGGGCATGCAGTCTTCCCCCTCCCCGGAGATCCGGGAGCCAATGCCGGTACTACACCGGGCAGCACCGACACTGTACAGGAGGCCGTCAAGACCAAGCCTGTGTTGACCCCACAACGCCGTCACGACGATGACAAGCGAGAGGAGCCCCTTCCGCCCGGCGCACATTTCAAATAAACACTCCTATCGAAGCTACGCTATATATGGCCTCACTCATCATCACCATCATCAGTCTGCTGTTACTCTGCTTCCTACAGGGTAGCGAGTCTGCCCTACTCTATTCATTTAAATATAGGGAAGCCGATGAGGATGATCCCAGCTTCAAACTGCGCATCCTCGTCCACTTTTACGACAAGGCTGACCGCATGCTTACAGGTCTCCATGTCGCCAGTTTTATCCTCATCTGCACCATTCTCTATAGCGGCAACGACTATCTGCAGACCGTTCCGCCTTCTCTGGGCCTTCCCTTGGCCGATACCCTCCTGAGACTTGTCATCATCGGCATTGTTGGCTATGTCACAGCCTTTGTATTGGCGCGATCTTATGGCGCCCGATGGGCTGACAACTGGATCTCAGCCTGTGCCATGCCCCTCTATCTGCTCAATCTCATCCTGCTACCTCTGGCCAAGGCCGCAATATGGCTGCCCCGCATCTTGCTTGGCAAGCGACGCCAAAATCTCCTCGACCAGCATCTCCTCAGCCTCACGGGTACTAAGGGCATCACATCTGAGCGTCCTGACCTTACTCCCGACCTCAACGCCACTCCAATCCAGGAAGGCGAGCGCAAGCTCTTGCGCAACGCCATAGACTTCTCTTCTGTCAAGGTACGCGACTGCATCGTGCCACGCACGGAGATACAAGCCATTGAGTGGGACAGTTCGCTCTCCCAACTGATGAAGCTCTTCACCTCGAGCGGCAAGACCAAAATCATCGTCTATCGCGATGACATCGACCATATCGTGGGCTATATCCACTCCTCCGAAATGTTTCGCCAGGACAATGACACCAACTGGCACCAACATGTCAGCGACATCCCCGTGGTACCCGAGTCAATGAGCGCCCAAAAGATGCTCCATCTCTTTCTGCGTAACAAGAAAAGCCTTGCTGTTGTCGCAGACGAGTTTGGCGGTACGACAGGCATCATTTCACTCGAAGACCTCGTAGAGGAGATATTTGGCGATATCGAAGACGAGCACGACACCCAGACCCTCACCTCCCGCCAGATCACCCCCAACGAATATCTCCTCAGTGCACGCCTCGAGACAGAGAAAGTCAACGAGCAGTATGGGCTCCATCTTCCTCTGAGCGATGAATATATCACCATCGGCGGCCTCATCCTCTACTACAATGAGGCCTTCCCCAAGGAGAATCAGACTATCGACATACCCGGATACCAGTTTCGCATCATCAAGACGCAACGAAGCAAGATTGAGCTTGTCAGGCTCAAAACACTACCCAATAGCAAGAAATAAACCCTCGACTACCGTCACATCTCAAGGCGCATGACAGTGTATCCGGAGCCTAACCAATAAAAACGAAAAGCGCATACAACAAAATTCATGAAAAAATCACGTCATATATGACGTTTTTTATATCTTTGTACTCCCGAAAGCAATTATTAAGCACATAAATAACATAGAACAAAAATAATGGCAGTACTACAGAAAATCAGAGGCAAAGGCGTCCTCCTGCTCATCATTGTGGGTATAGGCCTCTTTGCCTTCATCGGAGAAGAGCTCGTTCGCTCAATAGGAACGGCAGAAAATCAAAGACGTCAGGTCGTAGGCGAAGTATATGGCGAAACCATCAGCTCGCAAGAGTTTCAGGATCTCCTCACCCAGTATGAGGAAGCCCTCAAGTTTATGCGCGGCACCTCAAGCTTGAGTGACGAAGAGACTACCCAAGCTCAGGATCAGGTATGGCAGATGTACGTCAACTACAAGCTTATCAAGCACGAAGCTGACAAACTCGGCCTCACCGTCACCGACAAGGAACTTCAGGATGTCCTCGCTGCAGGCGACCACCCCATGCTCCAGCAGACCCCGTTTGTCAATCAGCAGACACACCGCTTCGATGCCAACATGCTCAAGAACTTCCTGACTGAATACGAGAAGATGCAGACCAGCCAGCAGGAGATTCCCGAGCAATACAGAGAGCAGTATACAAATATCTACAACTATTGGAAATTTGTAGAAAAGACTCTCCGCGAGAGCCTTCTCGAGCAGAAGTATCAGATCCTGCTCAGTGCCACCATTCTATCCAACCCCGTTGAGGCCAAAATGGCCTATGAAGGCATCACCAAGAGCGCCAATCTGCAGCTTGTCTCCTTACCCTACACGCTGGTCTCTGACAATCAAGTCAAGATCACTGACGCAGACCTCCAGAAAAAGTATGAAGAGAACAAGGAGCTTTACCGTCAGGAGGTAGAAAGCCGCGACATCAAGTATGTAAGCGTCGCTGTCAAAGCCAGCGCCAAGGACAAGGCTGACCTAGACCGAGAGATGGCCACCTATGCCCAGAAGGTCAACCAGACTCAGGATCTCACCGGACTGGTACGCATGAGCAACAGCGTCATCGCCTACAACAATATCCCTGTCACCAAGTCTGCTCTTCCCGTCGACATCCAGCAGCAACTGGACTCCATATCGGTAGGCACACTCAAGGGCCCCTACTATGAACCGAGCGACAATAGTGACAATATCATCAAGCTTGTATCCAAGATGCAAGCCCCCGACTCTGTCCAAGTACGCATGATACAGGTAGGAGGTGCTACCGCTGAAGCTGCCCACAAGAGTGCAGACAGCATCTATGCTGCCATCAAGGGCGGAGCTCCCTTTGACTCTATCGCCAAGCGCTACAAGCAGCAAGCACAAAAGCAGTGGCTCGTCAGCAACCAGTATGAGAATGGACAAATCGACGAAGACAATGCCAAGATGCTTAACGCTGTCAATGAGATGGCCGCCGGTGAAATACGCAATATGGAGTTTGCCCAGGGCAACATCATCTTGCAAGTCACTGACCGTCGTGCCATGACGACCAAGTACAATGTCGCCGTCATCAAGCGCCCCGTCACCTTCAGCAAGGATACTTACACCAAGGCTTACAACAACTTCAGCCGTTATCTCTCCATGAGCCCGACACTCGCAGATCTGCAGAAGAATGCGCCCAAGTTTGGCTACACCGTAGAGACCCGCGAAGACCTGTATAGCAATGAGCACTATGTGGCCAATGTCACAAATACCCGCGATGCTATGCGCTGGATATTTGACAGCAAGACCAATCCTGGAGACGTCAGCCAGCTCTATGAATGTGGCAACAACGATCACCTGCTTGCCGTAGTGCTCACCAAGGTACACAAGGCCGGATACCGTCCGCTCGAGGACGTCAAGGAGATTGTCAGGGCAGAAGTGCTTAAGGACAAGAAGGCCGAAGTACTTGAGAACCGCCTCAATGGTGTCAGAAGCGTCGCTCAGGCCAGCGCCATCAAGGGAGCCATCGTCGACAGTCTCAATCATGTCACCTTTGCCACCAACTCCTTTGTTAGGGCTACTGGTACCACGGAGCCCAAGATCAACGGTAGTGTATGGCACAAGAAGGCCGGTCAGTTTGTCGGCCCCATCCAGGGCAACAACGGTGTCTATGTATATCAGGTACTCAGCACCGCTACAGACAGCAAGGCCAAGTTTAACGAAGCCGAATACGAAAATCAGGCCCGTGCAGAGCATCTGCGCAATATGAGCGCCTTTGGTGGTGACCTCTATATCGATGGCAAAGTCGTCGACAAGCGCTACCTCTTCTTCTAAGTCACACCCCAAGACCACCAGGTCTTAACATCCAGATACAGGGGCGGAAGGGCATCCAGCCTTTCCGTCCCTGTCATTTTTTCTCAACCGACAAGATATTACACAAAGCCCCTTCACCATGTATCGACATACTCTTCTCTTTCTCCTCAGTCTCATGCTTCTGGCCACAACATCCCAGCCTCTGGCTGCCAAGTCTACCATTCGCGTCAAGACCGGCATTGAAGTGCTCAAAGAATCCCACTTCAAGATACTGCAGGGCAAACGCGTAGGCCTCATCACCAATCCTACCGGCGTTGACAATCAGCTGCAGTCAGACGTAGACATACTCTATCATGCTCCCGAAGTCAACCTCGTAGCCCTCTTTGGCCCTGAGCACGGCATACGCGGCAATCAGTGGGCCGGCGTTGGCATCGAGGACAACAGAGACTCTGTCACTGGACTGCCCGTCTACTCTCTCCACGGTAAGACACGTAAAGCAACTCCCGAGATGCTCAAGGATGTCGACGTACTGGTCTATGATATACAGGACATCGGCAGCCGCTCCTTTACCTACATCAGTTCCATGGGGCTTGCCATGGAGGCCGCTGCAGAATTAGGCAAAGAGTTTGTCGTTCTGGACCGTCCCAACCCGCTCGGAGGACTCAAGGTAGAGGGATGCCTTACCGAGGATGATGTCATCAGCTTTGTTAGCCAATGGAAGATCCCCTATGTCTACGGTCTCACCTGCGGCGAGTTGGCTCTCATGCTCAATGGAGAGCGCATGCTCAAGGGGGGCAAGCAGTGCAAGCTCACGGTTGTCAAGATGAAAGGCTGGAAGCGCAAGATGACCTACGACCAGACGGGACTCCAGTGGATACCCTCATCGCCCCATATCCCGCAGCCTATCTCCGCCATCGCATACCCGATCAGCGGCATCCTGGGCGAATTCAGCTATATGAACATAGGCGTTGGCTATACGATACCTTTCCAGATGTTTGCCGCCCCTTGGGCTGATGCCATGCGTCTGTCTCAGGCGCTCAACTCCCTCCACGTGCCCGGCGTCATCTTCCGCCCCATCTACGCCAAGCCCTTCTACGCCACGATGAAGGATCAGCAGATACAGGGCGTACAGGTACATATCACAGACTATGCCAAGGCACCGCTCACTCCCATCCAATTTATCGTAGCCCAGGAGGTCGCCCGCCTGTGGCCTGACAAGGCCGTCTTCAAGACCGCCGACCCCAAGCGCTTCCGCATGTTTGACCAAGTAAGCGGATCCAAACAGATACGCGAGCGATTCTCCCAACGCCATCTTTGGTCTGACATCCAGCCCTATTGGGACAAAGATGTAGCCGCCTTCCGCCAGCTCTCCCGCAAATACTACCTCTACCGATAGGCTTCCATCTGAGACATTCCCGCCTGGGCAGATAGGCTGCAAGGCAACCAACCTTTGGAACATCGGCGTTTCTCAAGGACAGCCGTATAACGGACGGCTCTGTCAGATAACCAAGGTAGAGATAAAAGCAAAAACGCAAAAGAACCCCTGTGAGGGTCGAAAACATTCCAAGTGACTTATATTGCCCTGCATAGGAAAAGCGTACAGCGGTCAAATAACAAGCAAATAAGCCGTATTTTGATTATCTTTGCAGGGTGATTAAACCGAGAATGATATGACAGACAAAGAAATGGATAGAAATTTGGCTAAGATTGAAGAAGCCGAAGAAGAGGTTACAAAATGGTGGAACTCATTGTCAGCGGAGGAGAAAAAGAAAGAAGCCGAGAAATCAAAAGACTCTCGGCTTTGGGAAGATTGGACGGATTGTGACCCTGTGACCAATGCTAAATCTCGGTCATCTGAAAAATAATTCTACCGCCTTTTGTTTCTCTGAAACCATCAAACTTCAATCGCATACCCTTGTCGAATAGCAATTCTCGCTGTTCTGTAAACTTTGAAAACTCACTTATCCGATGTCCTGTCTTGCTCTTTATGACAAGCAGAACATCGGTTTCGTTGTTCTTGCGCCCCTGAGCCTTTTGACGTATCATGTCGTAAGATGGCTTCGGGCTTACAATAATTCGTCGGTTCCTCTCCTGCCATGATACGTCTGTTATCCTCTGCCATTTCCTTTGGGAGTTTCAGCATTGATATGGCGTGGCAACGGCAATAAGGGTGCCACCCTGTACATTTGAAGTTCTTAGGATACCTGCCTTTCAGGTCATCGCAGATGTCGGATTTATGATTTGAGGATAACGGCTCAATCATTTTTCCGGCCACAAAGGTCATATCTTACCACCTGAAATAATCAGCCCTTCGGTAAGCAATGTCATACTCTGTGGCAGCGAGAAGGACAAATAATATGGCAATATGAGAAGGCCTTCCCTTCATCTCGTATCAAAAAAAACGTCAGGGACAGTTTACCTTGTTCGCTACACAAGACGGCTTCCTGTTGATTTAGGAAACCGTCTTGTAAAATTTACAAGCCACCTCGTTAGGCACTGGGAGCCAACAGAATAGAATAGCCAAGAAATATAGAAAAGCCAGTCACCTCATGTAATAGGAAATTGCAAAAAAAGGAAATATCTATCGTCATACGTAATAAGTAGTTGACAGAATCCTTATGTTGCGCTATAAGACCAAAATGTACGAAGGTTTGCCCTGCCACACAGATCAATCTATAGTCCGCCAAACAAACCAGCAAACCTGCTGTCCTAGGAAGTTATTACATTTGCCTTGACACATATGCCCTTCGAGACCACTGCAAGATTTCTATTCTGAGCTGTTTGAGTCATTTTCTCCGCCCATTATAGCTTAACGAGGGTTCCTAAAGCCAGTAAGCTAGCGCCGTAAGTTACACTTAACCACTTGATAGTTTAATGACAGTGTTTTGACTCCTTCATCCATATTTTTGTTTTAATCCATTTATCTTATTTTTTCTTTGTACCATCAATGTAAGTTGTGGGCCAGTTAGAGGGGCTTGGTGAACGCATGAGCACTGGGCATCAACAATAGACTGGACAGCAACATGGGATGCGCCCTTTAGGTCGCCTTTTTTTTACGACATACTGTAATTACCTCCTTCTTTATAACGTACAAATAAAAACCGCGAGTATACCGCCTTCTTGCCAGTGGTGAACATTTGCCTGACTTCACCATCATCATCGTCTATGGTCTCTCGAGCGTGCTCGTAAACAGCACGCCAAGCCCATCGGATTTTCCTAAGCACTTTTCCATCACCAGTTCTTGCGTATACAAATTTAATAATTGGGAAGCAAATGTATAAATATGCACTTTTCATAACTCTTTGTGCAATAAATTTTCTTATTATAACGCAGTTAAAAATGAAAGGTTCAAATTACAATCAGCAAAGGGCGCAAAGTCTAATTGCAAAAAAGTTAAATTTTTCAATAGTGAAGGTTCAAAAAGCCACCTCCATGATAGAAAAAATTGCATAAAAGCACAAATTTGCGTACTTTTGCAAAGACGAATGATACAAGAAACACAATATATGAAACACCCATTACGAAGTAGCGTATGTACCGACGGCCGTCTGATGGCAGGTGCCCGCAGTCTGTGGGTCGCAGCCGGCATGAAGCGCGAGCAGTTTGGCAAGCCCATCATTGCCATCGCCAATAGTTTCACACAGTTTGTCCCGGGACATACCCATCTCCACGAAGCCGGACAAATCGTTAAGCAAGAGATAGAAAAGCTCGGCTGCTACGCTGCCGAATTTGATACCATCGCTGTCGATGACGGAATTGCCATGGGACACGACGGCATGCTCTACTCGCTGCCCAGCCGTGACCTCATCGCCGACAGTGTGGAATATATGGTCAATGCCCACAAAGCCGACGCCCTCGTCTGCATCAGCAACTGCGACAAGGTGACACCGGGTATGCTCATGGCTGCCATGAGGCTCAACATACCGACTATCTTTGTCAGCGGTGGTCCAATGGAGGCCGGTAAGTGGAACGGCCAAAATGCAGACCTCATCACCGCCATGATTGCCGGTGGCGACAAGACTATAAGCGATGAGGAACTCGCTAAGATAGAAAATTGTGCCTGCCCCGGATGCGGCTGCTGCAGCGGTATGTTTACCGCCAACTCCATGAATTCCTTGACCGAAGCCATCGGTCTCGCCTTGCCCGGCAACGGCACCATACTTGCCAGCCACGTCAACCGCATTCAGCTACTCAAGGACGCAGCCCGTCAGATTGTAGCCAATGCCACTGCATACTATCAGCTGGGCGACGACAGCGTACTGCCCCGCAACATTGCCAACCGGCAGGCCTTCCTCAACGCCATGAGCCTTGACATCGCAATGGGCGGTTCCACCAATACCGTACTTCACCTCTTGGCCGTAGCCAATGAGGGAGGCATAGACTTCCAGTTTAAGGATATCGACATGCTGAGCCGTAAAGTTCCCTGCCTCTGCAAGCTCTCTCCCAACACGCAGAAGTATAGCGTACAGGAGTGCAATCGTGCAGGCGGCATCCTCGGCATTCTGGGCGAGCTATACAAGGGCGGCCTCATCAACGGCGACGTCAAGCGCGTAGACGGTCTGACCCTCGAGCAAGCCATCAATAAGTACGACATCACAAGCAAGACAATCGGCGAAGAAGCCAGCCGTATCTACCATAGCGCTCCCGGTGGCAAGTTTACCACCAAGATGGGATCACAAGACACCTCTTGGCCCAGTCTCGACACCGATCGTGCCAACGGCTGTATCCGCGATCTGGCCCATGCCTATACCAAGGACGGTGGTTTGGCTGTCCTCTTTGGCAACCTCGCACCCAAGGGCTGCGTAGTCAAGACGGCCGGTGTAGACAAGAGCATCTGGCACTTTGAGGGCCCGGCCAAGGTCTTCCAGTCTCAGGAGGACGCCTGCAAGGGAATCCTCGGCGGCAAGGTACAGAGCGGCGACGTCGTCGTCATCACCTATGAAGGCCCCAAGGGGGGCCCCGGCATGCAAGAGATGCTCTATCCCACCAGCTATCTCAAAAGCCGTCATCTCGGCAAGGAGTGTGCCCTCATCACCGACGGACGCTTCAGCGGCGGCACGAGCGGCCTGAGCATCGGCCACGTGAGTCCTGAGGCTGCATCGGGAGGTGCCATCGGCAAGATCAAGGACGGCGATATCATCGTCATAGATATTCCCTCGCGCTCCATCAATGTCAAGCTCTCCGACGCAGAGCTCTCCAAACGTCCCACCGTGCCCCTGCAGCGCGACCGCAAGGTCAGCAAGGCACTTCGTGTTTACGCCTCGATGGTCAGCTCTGCCGACTTGGGCGGAGTAAGAGTACTAGACGAATAGCCGTCTTCCCCTTCTTTCCGGCCGACATCAGTTCTACTGTCTGCCAGCCGTCAACAAACAAGCAACATAGCGGAGCACCAAGCCCCGCTCAAATATAAGACCACACACATTAAGCAACATGTCCGAAAAGTTATCAGGAGCAGAGATATTCCTCCGGAGTCTAATCGATGCCAAAGTCGACACCCTCTTCGGTTATCCGGGAGGAGCAATCATGCCCGTCTACGATGCGCTCTACGACAAGCGCGACAAGCTCAACCACATACTGGTGCGTCATGAGCAAGGTGCCATCCATGCAGCTCAGGGCTACGCCCGAGTGAGTGGCAAGGTGGGCGTCTGCATCGTCACCAGCGGCCCGGGCGCTACCAATACCGTCACCGGTATTGCCGATGCCATGCTTGACAGCACACCCGTCGTCGTCATTGCAGGCCAAGTAGGAGCCAAGAGCCTGGGTACCGATGCTTTTCAGGAATGCGACCTTGTCAATGTCGTACGCCCCATCAGCAAGTGGGCCTACCAGATACGCAGTGCCAAGGACGTGGCCCACGCCGTAGCCTATGCGTTCCATATCGCCAGCACAGGACGTCCGGGACCTGTCGTACTTGACTTCACTCGCAATGCCCAAGTAGAGACGACCGACTATGTGCCTGAGAAGATTGGCTACATGAGAGGCTACGACCCCGTGCCGTCCATCTCTCAAGACAGCATCCGTCAGGCCGCCCAGCTCATCAATGAGAGCAAGCGTCCCCTGCTGCTTATCGGACAAGGCGTTGAGCTCGGAGGAGCCCAAGAGGAAGTCCGCCAACTAATCGAGCGCGCCGATATACCTGCAGGTTGCACGCTGCTTGGTCTCTCTGCCCTCCCCACAGACCATCCTCTCAAGGTCGGCATGCTGGGTATGCACGGCAGTCTCGCCAGCAACGTCAAGACGCAAGAGTGTGATCTCCTCATCGGCATCGGACTGCGTTTCGCCGACCGTATCACCGGCAAGCTCTCCACCTACGCCCGTCAGGCTAAGAAGATACACTTTGACATCGACCCCGCCGAAATCAACAAGAATGTACCTGTAGATGTAGCAGTATTGGGCGACTGCAAGGACACCGTAGCCGAGGTGCTCAAGCTCGTCAAGCCCAATAAACACACAGAGTGGATTGCCTCCTTCAAGCCCTATCAGGACAAGGAGACAAAATATGTCATCAATCCCGAAGTACATCCCACAGAGGGCCCCGTCAGAATGGGCGAAGTAGTCAACGAAGTGGCCGAGCAAAGCCATGGACAGGCTATCTGCGTGACCGATGTCGGCCAAAACCAGATGATAGCGGCCCGCTACAGCAAGCTGGAGCAGCACCGCAGTCTCGTCACCTCAGGCGGTATGGGTACCATGGGATTTGGCCTGCCCGCAGCCATAGGCGCTACCTTTGGCGCACCGGGCCGTCAAGTCTGCCTCTTCTCCGGTGACGGCGGACTTCAGATGACCATCGAGGAACTCGGTACCATCATGGAGCAGAAGGCTCCTGTCAAGATTGTACTCCTCGACAACAACTTCCTGGGCAACGTACGCCAGTGGCAACAGCTCTTCTACAACCGTCGCTACAGCTTCACCCACATGCTCAACCCCGATTACAGCCTCATCGCCAAGGCCTACCAGATACCTTACACCGTCGTGACCAAGCGCGAGGACCTCAAAGACGCTGTCAAGCAGATGCTAGAGGCCGATGGCCCCTTCTTCCTCCACGCTGCCGTCATGGAAGAGGACAATGTGCTCCCGATGACAAGTCCGGGAAGCGACGTAGACGACATGATGCTCGAACTTAAATAAATCTGTACGCCATGGATAATCAAGACAGCAAGACACTCTATACATTTATCATCTTCTCCGAAAACACCTCCGGCGTGCTCAATGAAATCACTTCCGTATTTGCACGTCGACAAGTCAATATTGAGAGTCTCAACACCTCAGCCTCCAGCATTGAGGGACTGCACCGCTATACAATCACCTGTTACGGCGACGACCTAACCATGGAGAAGGTCTCCAAGCAGATTGCCAAGAAGATAGGCGTCGTACGCAGCGATTACTACGTCAGTTCTGACGTTTACACCCAGGAAGTCGCTCTCTACAAGATTTCGACCGACAAGCTTCTCAAGCATCCCGAGATTTCCAGAGCCGTACGCCATCACAGCGGCAGCATCACAGAGGTCAACCCCACCTATGCTGTCGTCTCCATGGTTGGACTGACCGATGAGATTGTCAGCCTCTTCCTGTGTCTCAAGCAATATGACTGCGTCCTGCAGTATGTGCGCTCCGGCGCCATTGCCATCACGCGCAATAAGCGCGAGTTGCTCAACGAATACCTTGATGAACGTCAGCGACGCTACGAGGAGGCAGAGCAGCGTGAGAGCCATCACAACTAAAAGGTAGAACTGACATCACGCCGTACATCATACACCGATACCATGACATCAGACAGTACAATATCCACCAATCCGCTCGTCGACACCTTCACCTACCGTGTGGACCCCTTTGACGCTGACTTCAAGGGACAGCTCAGTTGGGACGTACTGGGCAAGCGCATCCTGAGCGCCGCGTCCCTCCACGCCGACAAGCGAGGCTTCAACAGTATCGTCAAAGACGGCACCGCTTACCTCTGGGTATTGAGCCGTATGGTTGTCGAAGTCAATCGCTGGCCCCGCGTCGGCGAACAGTACAGTATCTCCACATGGGTCAAAACCAGCTACCGCTTCTTCTCTGAGCGCTGCTTCGCACTGACAGATGCCCAAGGGCACCAGGTCGGCCAAGTACTAACCATCTGGGCCATGATCAACAGCCTGACACGTCAGCCCGAGCTGCTCGACCATCTCTTTGAGCATAGCATCAGCCAATATGCCGCCGGACCGCTCACCAACACCGTAGAGCGTTCGCGTCGCCTTCGCGCTAATTCCACAACGCCTCTGATGGAACGCCCCACATACTACTCTGATATCGACACCAACGGTCATGTCAACAGCATACGCTATATTGAGTATCTGCTCGATGCCTTTCCGCTTTCCCACTATGTCAGCCATCAGGTCAGCCGTCTCGAGATGGACTATGTAGCCGAGAGCTATCAGGGAGACACCCTCAAGCTCTACCTCGACCCACCTGCCGACGACCATCCGGAGGGCGTAGCCGAGATGCGCAAGGCCAATGCCAATGACGAGGAGACCGTCTGCTGCCGCTGCGCCGTCCGCTTTGCGCCTCGCCACGAGACATAGTCGGAAAACATTTAATTACAATGCAAATTCATATCAAATAAATACAACATTCGTTTAACACTTTAATCACTTCAGATTATGGCAAAAATCAATTTTGGTGGAACTATCGAAGAGGTAGCCACACGCGAGGAATTCCCTCTTGAGAAAGCACGCGAAGTGCTCAAGGATGAGACCATTGCCGTCTTGGGTTATGGTATCCAGGGCCCGGGCCAGGCATGCAACCTGCGCGACAACGGATTCAACGTCATCGTAGGTCAGCGTCAAGGTAAGACGTTTGAGAAGGCCAAAGGCGACGGATGGGTTCCCGGACAGACCCTCTTCTCCATCGAAGAAGCTGCCGAGAAGGGTACCATCATCTGCATGCTTCTGAGCGATGCCGCCCAGATCGAGCAGTGGCCCAATATAGAGAAGCACCTCAAGCCAGGCAATGCCCTCTACTTCAGCCATGGTTTCGCAATCACCTACAAGGAGCGCACTCATATCGTACCCCCTGCTGACATCGATGTCATCATGGTCGCACCTAAGGGTTCCGGTACGAGCCTCCGTAGCCTCTTCCTCGAGGGCCGTGGCATCAACTCCAGCTACGCCGTCTACCAAGACGCTACAGGCAAAGCTCTCGACCGTACAATGGCCATCGGCATCGGTATCGGTTCCGGCTATATGTTCAAGACAGACTTCAAGCGTGAGGTATACTCCGACCTGACCGGTGAGCGTGGCGCACTGATGGGTGCCGTACAGGGACTCTTCCTCGCACAGTACGAGACACTGCGTGAGAATGGTCACACACCTTCCGAGGCCTTCAATGAGACCGTCGAGGAGTTTACACAGTCTCTCCTGCCTATGGTCGGCAAGAACGGTATGGACTGGATGTATGCTAACTGCTCTACTACAGCACAGCGCGGTGCACTCGACTGGATGGGCCCGTTCCACGACGCTATCAAGCCTGTGATGCAGAAGCTCTATGAGAGTGTCAAGTCTGGCCACGAGGCTCAGGTCTCCATCGACAGCAACTCACAGCCCAACTACCGCGAAAAACTCAACGCCGAGCTCAAGGCTCTCCACGACAGCGAGATGTGGCGCACCGGTGAGGTCGTACGTAAGCTGCGTCCTGAGAACAACTAATTCTGATCCATTTTGCTCCAACTCCTCTGCGGAGGAGTCACGAGTATCCACCGTCCCGACAGACCACCACAGTCTGCCGGGACTTTTTATATACACGGTAAGCCCTGTCCTCCCCGAATCACAATGCCTGCAAGTAGCACAAAGACTGGGCAGATTGTACGTTTTTGTATAGCAATAAGGGAGTAATCTGTCCCAAGCCGACAATAACAAGAGGCCTAAGGTATTATGAGTTGCTAAAAAAACATTAACTTTACGGCGTCTATGAAGTCATATGCCCTCCTTCTCGCCTTGCTCCAGCTGGCAGTGCTCACTGTCACGGCACAAGAGCCCGTATTACATCCCCAGACGGCTAACGGTCATCTCCACAGTCGGAGCGTGCGGATGGACAGCCTCAGAGAGGTGCACCGCCATCGCATCGACAGCATCACGGCACAGAGGTACTACGGCGTCAAAGTGGACACGACCTATATACGTCGCCCCAGCGAGAAGTGGACCCTCAAGCTGCGCATCAACACTTCCGGGTCAGGTATGGACGCCAGAGGACTATCAGGCAGCAGTCGCTTCCACTCCAGCCTGCAAGCTGACTTCCGCAACACGCTGAGCATCAGTGCAGCCTATAGAGGTCTTGCAGCCGGCATAGCCTTCAATCCCGCCCATTTCAAGGGACAGAACAATAGCTTTGAATTCAATATGAATAGCTACGCCAACCGCTACGGATTTGACATCGTCTACTCCAGCAACAAGACCTACAACGGTACTATTGATCGCGACGGACTCAAGGCACACATCAACAGAGGTGACCTCTACCAGCAACAGCTCAATATCAATGGTTACTACGCCTTCAACTACCGACGTTTCTCCTTCCCCGCAGCCTTCAGTCAGTCGTATATCCAGCGTCGCTCGGCGGGCAGTTGGCTCCTGGGACTGTCGTATCAGTGGAACCATATCAACGCTGATTCTGTCAGTGGCAAGCGGGGCGCTGTCAGCCTGCGTATGCACAACTTTGCCATCGGCGGCGGATACGGATACAATTTCATACCCCATCGTCGTATCCTGATCCACATGTCTCTGCTGCCCACGATGATACTCTACTCCCACATCACCATGTTCAACGGCCCGCAGCGCGTACATCTCAACTACAAGATACCCGAAATCATTGTCACAGGCCGCGGAGCTTTCATCTACTCATGGAAACATTGCTTCATCGGTTCTACCATCGTTTACAATTACTCCCGCGTGGGCGATGAGGATAAGCTCCTGCTTAGGAGCCTCAAGTGGCGCGTCCGTACCTTCTGGGGTATCCGATTCTGACATTGAGACGCGTTGAAATGACCTTTTTGTAGGTATTACTGCTTCAAATGTCACATTCCGCCCAAGGATATCGGGCTTTTTTCTTACTTTTGTCAAAGTATGTTACGACTGACACGACTGCCCTGCCTCCTTCTCAGCTTTCTGCTGATCTGCCTGACCATGCTTCTGCCGACGCAGGATGCACAAGCAGTACCCGCAGCAAGGCCGGGGATGATACCACTGGACACGACCAATACTTCAGCCATCACCGCCTCATCAAGACCATCTGATACCGATACTCTCACGTCTGCCCAGAAGGCTATCCGTCATCCGCACCGTGGCTATCTGGCTTTCAATCTGGGCAAGACGCCCCGCTGGGCCAATCTGGGCCTGCTGGGCTATAGTGACAAGGTGAGCGGCATACAGTTTAATGCGCTCGGAAGTGCCGCCAACCACTCCGGAGGACTCCAGTTTTCCGGCCTCACCAATATCGCCGGCAAGTTGCATGGTGTACAGGTCGCCGGACTGAGCAATGTCTGCTCCTCGCCTTTCCGCGGGCTCCAGCTAGCCTCCGTCAGCAATGTCTCAATGGGAGTCAAGCGGGGTACGCAGCTGGCTGCTCTCGTCAATATCACCTCAAGCCGGATGCGCGGTCTTCAGGTTGCCATATACAACTATGCCGATACGCTCTCCGGCTCCCAAGTAGGTTTCTTCAACAGTTGCATGAGCCATCCGCGCGGTGTACAGATAGGCTTGGTCAACTTCAGCCGCGATACTGTGGCTCACAAGGTAGGGCTCGTCAATGTCAATCCCAAGACCAAGATAGACCTCCTGGGATATATCGGCACGAGTTCCAAGTTTAATCTCGCCGTACGCTTCCGCAATCGCTCCACATACAACATCATCGGCTTCGGCACCCACTATATGGGGCTCGACAAGAAGTTTTCGGGCGCCTTATTCTATCGTATTGGCCAATACTTCAACGTCTCTCCCCATCTGTCGCTGAGCGGTGACATCGGGTACTACCATATCGAGACCTTTGAGCAGCACTCCGAGGACAGTCCCGAGAGACTCTTCTCCATGCAAGCGCATCTCAACGCCGACTACAGCATCAACTCCGCGCTGGGACTGACGGCCAGTATCGGATGGGGCGACACGCGCCACTACTACCACTGGCGTCACTACCGCAATCGTCCCTTAGTCGAAGCAGGCCTCACGGTCAATCTACGCCCGCAGCATCTCAACGATGACTCGCCCAATCCATCGGCGACACTTGCCCAGATAGAGCAGACGGCAGCTGATTCCATCTACGCCTTCAACGACCCACGACTCATCAAGCCCCGCCCCTGGCACGCCGCTTTGCAGGCCTTTGGCATCAATGTGCTTGTACAGAGCTTTGACCGGTTTGTTATGAATGAGGAATTCGCCCAGATCAATCTCCACACGATACACCACAATTTCAAGCATGGGTTTGTATGGGACAATGACCAGTTCTCGACCAATCTGTTTGCCCACCCCTACCATGGAGGACTCTACTTCAACTCAGCACGGTGCAACGGACTCAATTTCTGGCAGAGCGTGCCCTACTCGCTGTGTGGATCGCTTATGTGGGAGATGACCTGTGAGATAGAGCCTCCTGCCATCAACGACCTCATGGCAACGACCATCGGCGGCGTATGCTTGGGCGAAGTGACACATCGTCTCAGTGCCCTTGTGCTCGACGACAGAGACCGCGGAATGAAACGTTTCCTGCGCGAACTAGCAGGAGCCGTCATCTGCCCGATCCGTGCGTTCAACCGCATCGTGACGGGACGTGCCTGGCAGGTCAGTGATAAGTATTACAAATACCACGACTACACCAAGCTGCCCGTGGCCCTTGCCTTGTCGGCCGGCAACCGCTATCTCGCCGACCAGGGTGGACTCTTCCGTGGCGAGAGCAACCCCTATCTCGACGTCTCCATCGCCTACGGGGACCCCATGAACATGGAGCAAAACAGTCCCTACGACTACTTCACGGCCAATGTCACCTTTGGCCTGAGCGGCAACCAGCCTCTCATCAGCGGTATCCATCTGCTGGGACGGCTCTGGGGGGCTCAAGTCAGCGAGACTGAGCACTTGGAGGCCCAAGCTGGTATATTCCAGCACTTCAACTATTACGACTCCAAGGCTGTCAAGGACGGTACCGACCGAGTTCCCTTTCGCATCTCCGAGGCAGCCGCAGCCGGTCCAGGACTCATCATGCGCTTCAAGCGAAGTGGCAGCATGCGCTACCTGCAACAGAGCTTCCACCTGTCGGGTATCCTGCTCGGAGGCTCGATGAGCGACTACTACAATGTGATTGACCGCGACTACAACATGGGCAGTGGCTTCAGTGTCAAGAGCCAGACACTCCTGCAGTTTGGCCCAGTCTCCCGCTTCCTACTCGCTGCCAGTTACTACAACATCTTCACGTGGAAGGGCTATGAGCACAAGGACCTCGATGCGACCGATCCTCTCTACCTCAATGCCCAAGGCGACCATAGCAACGCCCGTCTCACCGTCGTTTCACCCCGTATGTACCACGCGCTTAACAAGCACCTCAGTCTCGAACTCAGCGGCTCATACTATCTGCGCAAGACACACTACAAGTATTATCCCAACGTAACCTCACAGACCTTCGAGGTACGATTTGGTATCAACTATGTATTTTATTAGCATCTTCCGATAACGCCAGTGATCTGCTTCCCATCGTCACTGACAGACAAGCCTTTACAGCTATCTGAGTTGACGCACTTAAAAGACAGAGTACCTACAAGAGGAAAGCAAAAGACTGGGCACGCCACCCGATGTCCAGCCAGCAGGCAAATCCCTCTTCGCAGCATACGCCCTTAGAAGACGCAAACAGGCATATTTTCCGCAACAAAGGCACTTACGACAGCGGTACACCCTCAACAAAGAGAGACATTGTATGCTTCTCGAGAAGCATACAGCCCTTCCGTAACAGGAGAAATAAATATAGTCGCCTCATCAGGCGACCTATAAACTTTATTTCAAGAGAGGTGGGGTACTCATATGCTCCTTGTCCATGCTCTTGGCCAATCCACGCTATGACATCCGTCCTATACATGGTTACGCAGGCCCGGAGGCATCTACGCGTCCACCAGACTAATGCAATATCATGTTGGCATTGTGCTCGGCAATCAGTGTCTCGACTTCGCTGACGGACACACGATCGATGACACCCGATATTGTATACTTGTATGCAGAAGCAGCAATGGCCCACTCCAGCGCCCGCTGTGTTGACACCTGAGTAAGCAGGCCATGGATGAGGCCAGAGGTAAAGGCATCGCCGACAGCCACACGATCCAAGATAGGATTGATATCATAGTTTTGTGACTCAAGGAGATTCTTGCCGTCATAGAGTATCGCCTTACTGTCTATGTGTGATACCGAGTACTCCTTGCACAGAGTCGTAGCTATATATTTAAATCCAAATTCCTGCTGTATACGGTGAAACACCGTCTCATAGCTCTTAGCGTCTAGCTCACCGGTCTGCTCATTGGGCTCTATTACATAGCCTAGACAATTTTCAATGTCATCCCGGCTACCTATACATATATCCACGTTTTGCATCAACGGACGTATGACGCGCTGTGCCTCACGGGGAGACCACTGTTGCTTACGATAGTTGAGATCGCAGACCACGGTCAGACCATATTGTTTGGCAATCTCGCATGCAGTCTTGATAAGTTCTGAGGCCTGTTGCGAGATGCCAGCCGACATGCCCGACCAGAAAAAGAGTGCTCCATTTCTCAAGATCTCATCAAAGTCAAAATCATCTGCAGTCGCCTCGCTGAGAGACGAATGAGCACGATCATAAATCCTTCTGCCGCGTCTCAGGGCTACACCTGGCTCTACGAAATAGATTCCCATACGACTGCCGCCGCGTGCTATATAGTCCAAGTCGATACCAAATCCTCTCAGATAATTAATGGCCGAATCGCCGAAGTCATTCGGAGGAAGCTTGGTCACATACCTCACCTCGTGGTTCCATAGTGCGAGGTTAGCTGCTACATTGGACGACGGACCACCATAGTCCAACTGAAACATACGACTCTGTGTCCATCTCGCACTATTGACAGTCGACAGTCTCATCAATATTTCGCCAAATGTTATTATTCTCTGTGTTACTGGCATAATCGTATCGTTTCGTTTCCTTTTATAATGTTTTCTCTCTCATGTTAATTCCCGTTTTACCCTTATAGAGTAAACTGTCACAGCCGTTGGTCGGACGTTTCTGGCGTGATGGAGAAATCCACAAATTATGGATTTACAACAGAAATCACTTTCAATCGCTCAAATTTCTATCTTTACATTGCAAATGTAGAAGTTCCTGTAATAAAAAGGAACTCAAAAATGTTAAAATTTAAAATATTCTCTGTTTAAGCAATAATTTTACGTATTTATTTTTTGCAGTCATAGGACTCCGACAGGACACGAGGCCACTCTGAAGCCTGACATTTGGAAGTCCCTTGCCCTTAGTTTACAATCAACTGCATCATGTATCACTGTAGCAGCCAGACGAGCAGAGGAATTTATATATATATATTTGACTTCCAGAATATTACTTCAACAGGTATTCGCCATGCTCCGTCGCCGTCGTCCAGAGAAAAATATTTTTCAAGCAAATTTCGGTCACTCAGGGACAAGCCGCATATTATCCTATGCCACACAAACGGACTGAGGAAAGCACAATCCACATCCGCACATTTTGCCTTCTCATCTATCCGCATCAACGACACCCGCAATGAGATATCTCTGCATCAGATACGTCATCGATCGTTGTCTTGCGCCACAGGATAAGCGTATAGAACTTGCGGACACATTTTGAATAATCCAGCGACCCTCTAGTGTCGAGAGCGAGCGAGAGAGTACAAGCGCGTAAACCTGTACCACAGCAAGACAACTGGCGAGTCTTTGCTTGCAGACCTACGGCACTGGGAAACTGCCTATATATGCGCCCACATGTTCAGGCAAATAGCTCGGCCAACAAACCGACAGCACAAGTTTTCCGCCCTCCGCGTAAGCTCGCAGGCGAGCGGCTAGAGGAGGATGCAGGGCTCTGTGGCCTATAAGTGGTCGATATCCTCGGCTGTCGTCTCGAGTATGCTTGCAGACAGAGAGTCAGCCGCCTGAATGATGGCCACAAGAGGCGATAGCGTACGTGCGGCATCAAAGGAACGTACATCCTCCCAGGCAAACTGGTTGAGGCCGAAGGCACCCATGTGCCACCGGATAGCGAGCATTTCATCCTCATGGAGATCCAGACCGCTATAGAGCAGCTGGATGACCGACTTCTCCCCATGACCGAGAGGCATATGCCGATAGCTCACGTCGTAGCCTGGCACATCAGTCACTACGCCAAGGGCATTGCGGCGCTTCTTGACGGTGGGCTTATAGATATTGGCCTTACATACATCGTGGAGCAGGCTGGCCAGGATGACGCTTTCCTCTTTGACAGATGTCTTGACAGAGGGCTCAAGCGGCTGCAGGTGCTCCCAGAGCATGTGAGCCACGCGGTAGGTATTGAGCGAGTGTTGTACGAGACCGCCTTCCACGTTAAGATGATGGCCGGCAGAGGCCGGTGCCTCGAAGAAGCCGTCCTCCTCCAGGTCTTGTATGACATACTCGATGCCGTCACGCTGAGTGGAGCGCAGGAGGGAGCAGAACTCCTCTTTGTTGGCCTTGATGTCTATTGCCATCTTTCTATAGTTGTGAGAGCCAGGCGTCATCGACATTGCTGAACGAACCGACAGCACCCAGCCTGTACTTGAGATTATCAGTTGCGGAACCGTATGACGAATATCCGTCAACGGTGTGTCCGAGAAAATATATCTGCAGGCGATGCTTGCCTGCCTTGAGCACGATACTGCGTCCGCCGGCGTAGTGATGGCTGATGGGCTCATGATTGTTGTCTACGACCTTGCGTCCGTCAATCCAGACTTCGGGGAAATTGGCCTGGAAATAATAAGCCCCATCCTGAGGTACATCAATCAGTCCCTCAGCGATAGCCGCATAGTTGCGGATATTTCGTCTGTTCTTAGAGACCTCCGTCAGTTCGTTGAGTTCTGACAGCTTGGCAATCGTCTTGTGTTGCCACTGCTCCACAGCAGCGAGTTCCTCCGTATACTTGTAAGTTCCCCAAGCCAACTTGACGCTCAGTCCGGGCTTCGGAGTTTGTCCGGCAGCCATCGGTACAGCGGGTGAAGGTATCTGGCGCTCAATGTGTATCGTACGCACACGGCTCATCTTGCCAGTAGGCAGTACGGTAGCGATCTTAAGCAGCTGGCTGGAATTGAAGTGGAAGGGCTTGTCATAAGTAGCGCTCTCGGGCGTAGGCATTGTGCCGTCGAGGGTGTAGACCATACGCTCCGGACGCGTCGTCTTGAAGGCGACCGTCTGAGTGTCGGCAAAGGCGATATAGTCGCAACTGCCGCCCTCCTGCTCGGGCAGGGGAATATGATAGTTGACGTCATTGAGGTCCAGACGCACGCTGGCATCGGTATCCAGACGACGCTGGAAGTCACTGAAGTTTTTCTTTTCCTGCGGTGTCCATCCCGTCTCGGCAATAGCCAGGATACGCGGATAGAGACGATAGTCCTGCTTGGCATTGCTATCGATAAACTCTGCCCAGAGGTTACCCTGGGGTCCCCACACATAGGGGGCGGCTCCAGCCTTGCGTATTTCCTCCGGTATGGGGTCGTAGTTATAGGTCTTCTGCAGGGTATTGAGTCCGCCAATGCCAAAAGGCTCAATGAGCGGATCGCCTTGGAAATAGTCGAGATACATACCGTCGCGCGACGGAGTCATGATTACACGGTGTCCTGCCTTGGCAGCGGCGATACCGCCTCGCTGTCCGCGCCAGCTCATGACAGTAGCCGTTTTGTTGAGATTGCCACCCTCGAGTATCTCATCCCAACCGATGATGCTCTTGCCTTTCTGATTGAGATATTTCTCCATACGTCCGACGATATAGCTCTGCAGCTGAGCTTCACGTGAGCGTCCCTTTTCGGCCTTGAGTCCTAGTTCGTCTGCACGCTTCTGACACAGCGGACACTTGGCCCACTCTACGCGCGGGCTTTCGTCACCGCCGATATGGTAGTAAGGAGAGGGAAAGATCTCCACCATCTCGTCAATGACATCCTCCAGGAAACGGAAGGTTGTCTCCTTGCCCGGACACATGACAATATCCTCTACACCCCACACAGGACGCGGAGTCGTCTTGACATTGCGGCAACTGAGCCAAGGATAGGCGGAAATGGCGGCCAACTCATGGCCGGGCATCTCCAGCTCGGGTACAATATTGACAAAGCGCTCCTGAGCATACTTGACGATATCGCGGAGCTCGTCCTGTGTATAGTAGCCTCCGTAGCGCTGGCCAAAGTCATCAGTACGCCAAGCGCCCACCTTGGTGAGCTCCGGATACTTCTTGATCTCCATACGCCAGCCCTGGTCCTCGGTGAGGTGGAAGTGCAGGTTGTTGATCTTGTACATCGAGAGTACATCGATCTGGTGCTTGATCTGCTCTACGGGGAAGAAGTGGCGGCAGACATCGATCAGGGCGCCACGATAAGCGAAGCGTGGAGCGTCCTTGATCTCCACAGCCGGTGCAGTCCAATGTCTGGCGTTCACCACGTGCTTGCTCTCCACCTGAGGCGGAAGCAGCTGCATGAAGGTCTGCATCGCGTAGTAGAGCCCTTGAGGAGTCGCCGCCTCTGCCTTGACGCCCTTAGACGTCACGCTGAGCGTGTAGGCTTCCTGTCCTGTCACCCGCTTGCTGATCGCGAGGCTGATGACACTGTGTTTGCCCTTGGCCGCGGCAGGCAGAGGATAGCCTGTACTCTGGCGGAGCTTGCGAGCGAAGAAATCGGCTACCTGGCCGGCGCCCTTGCCCTTAGCGACAAAGACGGTGGCAGGAGTGAGCTCAAACTGGCCGCTCCGCGTCGTGATGCTCTGAGGCTCAGGGATGATGTGGAGTTGCTGCAGCTGTGCGCTCAGGCTTATCGGGACGAGAGACAGGCACAGCGCAGAGAGGATATGAGACAGTCTATACATATTATAATATTTTATAAGTGTTTGTAATATAAAAGTCTTTTAGCTCTAGGGCATAAAGTGGGTGCGCGCCCGCTGCTGGAGATACTGGTCAAGCAGCGTCATGGCAGCCATCGCCTCTACGATAGGCACTGCCCGCGGCAAGACACAAGGGTCGTGGCGTCCGGTGGCCTTGAAGGTCACGGGGCGGCCCTCCTTGTCGACCGTAGGCTGGTCGCGCAGGAGGGTGGCTACGGGCTTGAAGGCCACCCGCAGGTAGATATCCTGTCCATTGGATATACCGCCCTGGATACCTCCCGAGCGGTTGGTCCGGGTCGTGATACGGCCGTCGGCTGAGGGCACGAAGATATCGTTTTGTTCGCTTCCCTGCTGGAGGGTACCGGAAAATCCGAGTCCGTACTCAAATCCCTTGACGGCATTGATGCCGAGCATGGCATAGCCCAGCGCCGCATGGAGCTTGTCAAAGACGGGCTCCCCTACTCCGGCCGGCATACCCTGGATCACGCAGGTGATTACTCCGCCTATCGTGTCGCCTTCGCTGCGTACCTTGCGAATCAGCTCGGCCATCATCTCGGCCTTTTGGGAATCAGGGCAACGCACATCGTTTAGCTCTGTCTGAGAGAGATCATACTTATGATAGTCGGGGTCAAGCGCTATCGTGCCCACCTGCGAGGTATAGGCTCTCACCGTGACGCCCAACTGCGACAGGGCCATCTTGGCAAATGCTCCGCCGACGACACGGCTGATAGTCTCACGTGCAGAGGAGCGTCCACCACCACGATAGTCGCGCACATCACCATACTTGGCAAAGTAGGTATAGTCAGCGTGGGAAGGGCGGAAGATATCCTTCAGATTGCTATAGTCCTGACTGTGCTGGTCCTTGTTGCGCACCAGAAATCCGATAGGCGTACCCGTGGTCAGGCCCTCAAAGATACCACTGAGGATCTCGACTTCGTCATCCTCCTTGCGCTGGGTGGTGAGCTGACTCTGTCCCGGACGGCGGCGAGCCATCTCCCGGCGGAGCAGATCAGTATCGACCTTGATACCAGCGGGCATACCGTCGATGACACCTCCTATAGCCGGCCCGTGGCTCTCACCAAAGGAGGTGAGACGATAAAGCGTACCAAATGTATTCATCGCAAATCAGGCTTTGGAGTGATCGTGTCCGCCGTGTCCGTGGCAGCAGCCTTCGCCGTGGCCTTCTCCATGTCCGTGACAGCAGCCTTCGCCCTCACCATGTCCGTGGCAACAGCCTTCACCGTCGCCGCAATGGTCACACTGACCGCGGTTGAGATAGGCTTGCAGCTCATCGTTGGAGGCCTCGTGCTTGTCGAGTATGCGGCCCTTAAACTGCAGGTCCTTGCCTGCCAAAGGGTGATTGAAGTCCATGACGACCTTGTCCTCGCGCACTTCCTTGACAATGGGCTCAAAGTGGTTGCCGTCCTCATTGGTCATCGGCACGACGGCGCCGGGATAGATATGGGTTTCGTCAAACTTGCCGTTGACCTTAAATATTTCCTTCTCCAACTCCAGTACGTGCTCCTCCATGAAGGGGCCGTAAGCCTGATTCACAGGCACCGTGAAGGCAAAGGTATCGCTATCGGCCTGCAACAGACCGGCTTCAAAGGCGTCGAGACAAGCTCCGAGGCCGGTGATGAACTGAAAAGGATGATCCTCGCTGGTCTTCTCGACTAGCATGAGCTCGCCGTTGCCGCTGTCCACATAGAGGTCATAGGCGACCGAGAGGAGATAGTGGGGTGTGTTGTTATCCATGAGTTTTATGAGGTATTGTAATGGTTAATGTGCGGTAAAATTACATATTAATATTGGTATAGGGCGCTCTTGTCCGTCAAATTGTTGTCAGACAGGCCTTCTACCGTCAGCTCTCGCCGCGCAGCAGATCGCGGCGGTGACGGCGTGAGACGAGCTTGTAGTAAGCCGTGTAGCATGGCTGCAGCAGGGTGTAGACCGGCAAACTGGGCCATGAGGCCGACTCGCCCAGACGCTTGGCCGTCGCAGTCAGCATCCCGGTAGAGGCAGCCTGCTCAAGCAGTATCACGAGCAGGGCACATGCGGCAGGGATATACAGACCTTCCGTCAGGAGCAACACGATGACAGCCAGCATCGACACCAGGTAGATCCAGTAGCAGAGTGTCGACAGCCCCCAGTAGAGACGCTTCAGCTGGGCCTTGCGGTCCAAGTGGCGCATGGCTTCGGACTCAGAGAGACGATAAGTACGCCATGACTGGTGCAGGGCTGGCACAGCCTGACGCACGATGGCATCGGGCTCCATCGTAGCAGCACAACGTCCGGCTTGTCCGAGATGATTGATGAGCAGCAGGTCGTCGCCTCCCAGCTGGTTGAGATAGGGATAAAATCCCTTGCCGTCGAGGAAGGTCGAACGCCGTAGGGCAAGGTTGCCATGACTGCTGCCAAAGGGATGGCGTGTTTGCTTCACACCCAGGGCATGTACATACCTCAGCTGGGCCATCAGTCGGCCCAGACGAAGGCGCCGGCCCCAGAGACCGCCGCCAGCGGCAAAGTTGACATAACCCAGCACGAAGTCTTTTTCTTCCGTCATACGCGCCGCCATGGTAGCCATCCAGCGGTCGGACTCGGGACGGCACCCGCCATCGGTCAGCAGAATCCAGTCATAGCGGGCCGACTTGACACCTAGGGTGACCGCCAGCTTGCTGTGGCTGAGCGAACGGGCTGTGCTGGGCGTGAAGGTGGAACGTATGTTGGAATAGCGCCCTTGCATGAGCTTGATGATATCGGGCGTATCGTCATCGGAGTTGTCATTGACCACGATGATCTCAAATCCCGGAGCATACTGCTGCGCCTCAATCGCCTCAATACAGTCTCGCAGCGTAGCACCGTCGTTGTGGGTCACGACGATGACTGATAGCGGACCGTCATAAGTGCCGTCCTGAGGGGTTACCGCGAAATGTGGCAGGCGGTAGAGCGGATAGCGCAGGGCGATATAGACGAGGAGCGTGACGAGAGAGACGACTGCCAGTGGCAGAAGGGGATTTTGGAAGATATAGTGTAGCATATTCATCGGTCAATAGGATGGCTGATCGGCAGCATGCGACGGCGAAACTCGCTGCACACCACTGCAGTGGCAACTGCCACATTGAGACTCTCGCTGGTAGGCCGGCCAACCGGATAGCTCGGAATCGTGAGACGCCGGGTGACAAGGCGCTCCACCTCGTGGTGGATGCCCTGTCCCTCATTGCCCATCACGACGATGCCTGCCGCGGAGAGAGCACTGTGATAGATATCCTCTCCGTCGAGGAAGGTGCCGTAGACCTGCACGCCGTCTCCGAGATGCTGTAGGATATCGGGCAGGTTGAGGATATGGGGAGTCACTCTGGCCAAAGCCCCCATCGAAGCCTGGACGACCTTGGGAGCGAAGCAGTCGGCAGTATCAGGCGACATCAGCACATTGGCAATGCCGTACCAGTCGGCCAGACGCAGGATGGTACCCACGTTGCCGGGGTCTTGTACGCCATCGAGAGCAAGGCAAAGCTCGCGCTGAGGAAGCGTGGCCTCCCATGTCATCTCGCGCGGACGCTCCAACACAGCCAATACGCCTTGTGGCTGACGGAGCTGGCTCATGCGGCCCATCTCCTGGCTTGTCACGGAGACACAGGGCTGACCGGCGGCGACCTTGTCTGCCAAGAGACGCCATTTGGGCTCTCGCCGTCCCTCGCATGCCAGAGCGACAGCCGCCTGTGCCTCACCGTCCATGGCCAGCAGACGGCAGGGGTAGTGGCCCAACAGTTCGCCTACGACCTTGGGGCCCTCGGCTACAAAGAGCGAGGAGGCATCACGGTATTTCTTGATACCCAGCGACTTGATTTCCTTAATCTGGTTGTGGCTTATCATAATTGACTGCATGCTCAGGAGGAGCGCCCATGCGTATGGGACCTTCTCTCGCGAGGTAGTGCAAAATTACCGCTTTTCCGACAGACGGCAAGCGGGCAAGCCAAATATATTTACACCCGTCACTCCTTGTATCCCACCTTGGCTGCCAGCTTCTGCCAGTAGCGGGAGGCTGACATATCCTGCTGACAGCGGCACAGGTAGGCGTACTGGGAAAAGATGAAGCCCAGGCCATTGCCCGTCGAAGCCTCGTGATAGTGTCCCTGGCTGATCTGGTCAAGCGAGGTGTGACAGGCGCGAAGCATCAGCGAGACAGCCTGGTCAAAATGGCCCTTGGCTTCGGTGTACTCCTTAAGGTCGGTCTGGCAAACCGCGATGGCAGCGTGCACATTGGCAAGCTGGGAGAGGTCTGTGGTCAGCGTAAGACGCCGGGCATGCCAATTGATAGCGTCCTGAAGGCGGCCTGTCATCTGGTAACTGGAGCCGGCCATCAGGCAAATGAGATCCTTAGAAGCGACAGGAGCAGCCTTGGCATAGTAGTTGACCCACTGTTGGCAGGAGGAGAGGCACTCAGTCCAGCGGTGGAGCTGAAACTGACACACAGCGATCTGCAGCAGCCCGTAGTCGGTAAGTTGACCCGCATTGCGTATTTGCAGCCAAGCTTTCAGAGCATTCTGCCACTCGCCACGCTGTTTGTAAAGCTCTGCCTGACGACGCAGTGCAGGCACTTGACTTACAGACAATTGCAGCATCTTACCTTGTAAAAGCAGGACGCCGTCTTGTTGCGAGACTGAGGCGAGTTGTGACAGTGCCGTGGTGCCTACAATGAGTGAGGGGCGCTGCCCCTCCACGATGGCGGCATGAAGTCCCCGCAAATGGAGTCCGGCAATCTCCAGGTCGGTGATAACGAGCAGGCTGTCGTCGCCCACATGGATGACATCCCGAGAGGCCGCAAAACCATTCTCCACGAGGTAGTCGGCGATGGACCGCGAGATGGATACAGTGTCGACAGTGGGAGTAAAACTGACTTTGACTGGTGCACCATCAATCTGGGCGTCAATACGCCATGAGTCACCCACACAGTGAGCGGGCAACTCAACCTGTGCAGCTGCTGTGAGAACAGCCGACACAAACGACAGGAGTATGATAATCTGCTTCATGCCCGCAAAGGTACATCGAAAAAATCTCATGACGATGCCGCGCACCGGCAAAAGCTCCCCTCCCTCCTCCGGATAGTGCTATTTGACGAACTAATGGCGACTTATGGATTATTGGGCGGTCAGGGTGTCCCTCAGGCTGAAGGTGATACCAACGAGCAAAACAATAGGGAGATTATTCCTGTCACCAGACTGTTTCTCGTAACGGATAAGGGCCAGACAAAGCAATATCAATGGCATCGCTCTGGCGCAAAGTCGCTCTCCCGCCGGAGGCGATGTGGCTGCGCAGATGATTGGAGAACGGTTTTCTCGTCGGAGCATCGGTAAGAACAAACTTCCCTGCAACTACCCGACAAAATTTTGAGAGGCATCTCAGTCTCCTCCTCTCACTGACTCTATCGGCAAGCTGACGCACTTGTTTTTTTATAACATTCTGCACATACCGGCCTTTCTGACGCACATCTCGTGTACGTACGCGTATGCGTGCGTAATTATAGCTCTAGAGATTTTTCCTCGCTTTTTTTGTTTCTTTATAGGGGGTTATAGGGGGAGGCTTTCTTTATTTTTTTCGCTTTTATCTTGGCGATTTCGTGGGCGGAAGCTTGGCGGAGCCCGTTTTTCCATGCATCGTAATCTTGTAGTTTACAGCTTATTGCACGGTTTTGTTCGTGGGCGGTTTGTTGGCGGTTTTGTGGGCGGAAGGGATAAAAAGGCGTCTGGTCTCGCTACAAGCCTTTTCCCATACCGCCAAATTCGGCATTCCATAAGTAAAAAGCAAATCAATGTGTAGCGTAATCACATAGTTTACAAGGAAAACCGAGTTTTTTTCACCATTTTACTTCTGCTCAAGAGAACCTCATATCGGCCTAAAACAATTAGGGGGGAAAATATTATTTTTTATATGATTTTTTGGAACAGGTACGAGAGCATAGGCCGGCCCCACAGCTCCCCCAGCCCCGAGCCGGAGACCACTGCGCCTGGCCGTCATCTTCTGGATGTACGGGCCCAAGAGGATTGCTCTTCATTCCTATCTGGATCTATACAACTGAGAGACAGAGCAACGAGCGGCTCCGCATCGGGGGGGAGGGAAAACGACACAGTGGGAAACTTTTGCGGTCCGACTATACGCCATATCTGAGGATTTTACTAAATTTGCCCTCGCGTTTATACGTAGACCTGACAAAACACTACAATAGAAAAAAGACACATAAGAAAGAATGAAACATTCGATTACAATCATTGGAGCAGGTATGATGGGCTCTGCACTGGCTTTTCCCGCCTGCGACAATGGCTATGAAGTACGACTTGTAGGTACACCCCTTGACAAAGACATCATCGAAGCATGCAAGGAAAACGGCCAACACCCCAAGTTTGCTCGTCCCTTCCACGACGGCGTAAGCTACTATCAGTTTGAGGAGTGGCAGGAAGCCGTCAAAGGAGCCGACTTCGTCATCGGCGGCGTGAGCAGCTTTGGCGTCGACTGGTTCCTCAACGAGGTACTCGCCAAGCTTGATCCCAAGATGCCTGTGCTCTCGGTGACCAAGGGCCTCATCAACGGCGAGGACGGCGCCCTCATCTCTTACCCATTCTACTGGGAGATTGAGCTCCACAAGCGCGGCGTCGATCGTCAGATATGCGCCATCGGAGGTCCGTGCATCAGTTTTGAGCTCGTATACGGAGACCAGACGGAAGTCGCATTCTGCGGCCAAGATATGGACACGCTGCGCATGATGCGCAAGGCCCTGGCTACTGACTACTACCATGTAGGCTTGACTACCGACGTAATCGGTCTGGAGAGCGCCGTAGCCCTCAAAAACGCCTATGCCCTGGGCGTAGCCATGACCATCGGACTTACTAAGCGCCACCATGGTGCCGACGCCGGCGTACACTACAACTGTCAGGCAGGAGCCTTCTATCAGGCTGTACGCGAGATGACCAAGCTACTCCACATGCAGGGTGCTTCGGAAGATGCCATTGCCCTGGGCATAGGCGACCTCAACGTGACCATCTACGGTGGGCGTACCCGCAAGCTCGGCATCCTGCTGGGCGAAGGCAAGACCTACGACGAGGCACTCCAGATACTCGCCGGCGAGACACTGGAGTCTACCGTCATCTCACGCCGTGTGTGCAAGGCTGTCAAGCGCCGCGCTGAGCTCGGACTGCTTCATCTCAAGGACTTTCCTCTCATCGCCCATATCGACGGCGTACTCGATGAAGGTAAAGATGCAGAACTTCCCTGGGACGACTTCACCTTCTGACTTACCGACAGTCACTTCACAAGCTTCATACGACTACGAGTCTCCCCTGACCATCCGCAGCGGAGACTGTAGTTGGTTATAACAAGACAGTCTAGAAACAAACTAAAAACAATACATTAAAACCAATCATGGATCAATCTGTCAAGAAAAAATACGTCTATTGGGAATGGCGCACCATCATCATCTTGATGATTGGCTACGCGCTCTTCTACTTTGTACGTAAGAACTTCTCCATAGCCATTCCCGCCATGGAGCATTCACTTGGACTGAGCAAGCTGCAGCTCGGCCTCTTCCTCACGCTCAACGGCATCATCTACGGTTTCAGCCGCTTCATCAACGGTATCCTCGTCGACCGCTACAGCAAAAAGTGGATTATGGCCACGGGGCTCCTGCTCTCGGCTATCGTCAACTTTGCCATCTGCTTCTCGCCCCACATGAACGGATTTATGAATCTACTTGATACTCAGGGAAAAGCCACCATCGGACTGGTTTACCTCATCGGTTCGCTCTGGGTCGTCAACGGCTATCTGCAAGGCATGGGAGTACCTCCCTGCATCGGCTTGATGAGTCACTGGGTACGTCCCTCAGAGCTGGCCATGAAGCAGAGCATCTGGAATGCCTCCCACTCCATCGGCGCCGGTCTGGTAGCTGTCATCTGCGGCTTCCTGCTCAATAAGTGCGGCTACACAGCCTGGAATCTCTGCTTCGCCGTGCCGGCCGCCATTGCCTTGGTCGGCGTGCCTCTGATCATCTTTGGCATCAAGGATGACCCTGCCGAAGCCGGACTTCCTAGCATCGGCGAGATTGACCGCAGCGAGCAAGGCGAGACAGAAAAGGTCAAGATTGAGAAGGCTCAGCCCCTCAAGGGTGCCGCCTTCAAGGCTGTCGTCAACAAGATGGTCTTCCGCAATCCCTTCATCTGGACCTTGGCCATCACCAACTTCTGCATCTACGTCATCCGCTTCACCATACTCGACTGGGGCAGCTCCTTCCTGACACAGTTTAAGCAAATGGCCATCGACGAGGCCAGCACCATCGTCGCCGTATGTGAGCTCATAGGCGGTATCCTCGGCATGCTCCTGGGCGGATGGGTCACCGACCACGTCTTCAAGCACCGTGCCCACTGGACCTGCTTCTTCGCCATCATCTGCGCCACAGTCTGCTTCTTCCTCTTCTGGAAGAGCCCGTCGCCTTACCTCTACGTACCCTTCCTGGTGCTGAGCGCCTTCTTCATCTACATACCTCAGGCTCTGCTGGGTATCTGCGCCTCACAGCAGGCTACCAAGTATGCCGCAGCCACTGCCAACGGTATCCTCGGCATCTTCGGCTACGCCAGCACGACTGTGAGCGGTATCGCATTTGGTGCGCTGGCCAGCTCTAGCTGGGGATGGAACGGAGTATTTACCGTCGCCCTCATCTTCGGCGCCGTCGGTATCCTCGTCATTGCCACCATGCTTAAGGCTCCGGCTACAGGATACACCAAGGTCAACAAGATCCTCGCTGAGGTAGCTCCTGAGCAACTTCAGGACCAGACCGACGACCCTCAGTAGCGGCCCCCTTTTACTAAGATTTAACCGTCCGGCTGCCTCCCCGGTGGAGACAGCCGGACTTTACCACAATATACAATTTTTTTATACACCTCTTCATAGCTATATGTCAAAGATCATACTCACGGGCGACCGCCCCACAGGCAAACTTCACCTCGGCCACTACGTAGGCTCCCTACGTCGCCGCGTACAACTGCAGGAACAGGGCGGATACGACCGCATGTTTGTCTTTATGGCCGATGTCCAGGCCCTTACCGACAATGCCGACAATCCCGAGAAGATACGCCAGAGCATCGTCAACGTTGCCCTCGACTACCTCTCCGCAGGACTCGACCCCGAAAAATGCACTCTCTACATACAGAGCCAAATACCCGAACTTACGGAGCTCACGACCTACTTGATGAACCTCGTCACCGTATCGCGCCTCCAGCGCAACCCGACGGTGAAGACGGAGATCAAGATGCGCAACTTCGAAGCCAACATCCCCGTCGGCTTCTTCTGCTATCCGGTCAGCCAAGCCGCCGACATCACCCTCTTCAAGGCCACGACCGTACCGGCCGGTGAGGACCAGGAGCCTATGCTCGAGCAGACGCGCGAATTGGTACGCCGCTTCAATAGCACGTACGGCCCTGTCTTGGTAGAGCCCGAGATCATGCTTCCCGAGAGTGCTATCGCGCGCCGTCTCCCCGGCACCGACGGCAAGGAGAAGATGTCCAAGAGTCTCGGCAACTGCATCTACCTCAGCGACTCCGCCGACGAGGTATGGCGCAAGGTCAAGGGCATGTACACCGATCCCACCCACTTGCAAGTCAATGACCCCGGGCACGTAGAGGGCAATGCCGTATTTGCCTACCTTGACGCCTTCTCGACGCCACAGGACTTCCAAGACTTCCTGCCCGAGTACCAGAACCTTGACGAGCTCAAGGATCACTACCGCCACGGTGGGCTCGGCGACATGAAGTGCAAGAAGCTGCTCAACAATATCCTCAACCGCCTGCTCGACCCCATCAGACAGCGTCGCAGCGAGTACCAGAAGGATATTCCCGAGATCTACAATATCCTGCGAAAAGGCTCGGAAAGCGCCCGCGAGTTTGCCGCCCAGACGATGCAGGAGGTACGCCATGCCATGCGCATCGACTACTTCGACGACAAGGAGTTCATCCAAGAGCAGCAGAAGCTCTTCAACCCGGAGTAGCCGACTGCCGCTCTGAGCCCCGCTAACTGACTAAACAGCCGAAGTCCCATGAATAAGCTATTGCGCCCCGCCGCATTCATTGTCGTAGCCATGCTGGCGCTGAGCGCCTGCCACACCAGCCAGTCGGCTGACTATAGCCGGCAGTTCCCCTACTGCAGTCCCCGTCAGGCCAAGATCTACGCCAGCGGTGCAACCCGTATTGATTCGGCCTATGCCGTCAGCCACGCCAAGGAGATACGTGCCCGCAAGCGGCTCCTCTGCTTTGACCTCGACGCTACGATCACGCAGCACAAGACGCAGATGACGCCCGAGGCCACCCGCACGCTCGACTCCCTGGGCAAGCACTACAAGCTCCTCATGGTCGGCGCCGGCAATGCGCCCCGCATCTATCATCAAATGAACGACTACCCCATTGACATCCTCGCCAACTATGGCATGCAGGAGAGTCGGATGGTCAAGGGCCGGTTTACCATCGTACGCGAGACGCAGAGCCATGTAGACACGGCCTTCTTCCGCAAGCAGTGCGACTATCTGCGCCAGAAGTACGGCTATACCCAGTACAAGGGCGATCCCATCGAGTTTCACGAGAGCGGCATGGTCACTTTTGGACTCCTCGGCACCAAGGCCGACAAGGCCGACAAGCTTACCTTTGACCCTGACAAGCGCAAGCGTCTTGACATGTATCCCGAGGTACAGCGCATCTTCAAGGACTATACCGTCTATATCGGCGGCAGTACCAGCTTTGACTTCTCAGAGAAGCAGTACAACAAGTACGACGCCATCATGCGCTACGCCCGCGAACACGGCTACAAGAAGGACGAAATCCTCTTTGTCGGCGACGACTTCACCGATGGTGGCGGCGACAGCCATGTGCGTCTTGGCGGTCTCGACTATATCCAGATCTACGACTACCGCACATTTCCGCAGCGCATGAAGTTTCTCTACAAGTAAGTTCTCGCGCACTGCCATCCCCTCTTAGCACATCTGCCCGCAGCCTGTGCCCTCCACCAAGCCGCCACAGAGAGCTGCCGGCGCAGACCGTTCTGTGCCAGCAGTTATAAGTCGTAATAGTTTGCTTCATGGAGCCAATCCCGAGAGAGAGACGTTAGCCGATGCCTTTCCCCCTACCAGACCTTTGACTGAAAAAGGATTTTTTCCAACACTACTAAGCCCTTTCTCCGGCTACAAGAACTTTCTGCCTGAGATGCAGCGTGTTTATGGAGACACGGAGGTGAGCCTTTCCGGTACAGCCAGGCTACAGCTAAGTTCTGTCCGCCGCACAAAACGGGCGCTGCAAGACGGAGGGAGTTTTTTTGATGTCCGCGACCATACATTTCTTACAAAAGCCTTATCTTTGCAAGTGACAAGCGATGGCCGGCACAGACAGTTGTCGTCTGTCAGCAACCTAAATCTCAACTACTCACAAAACACTTACCTCGATATGAAAAGGCTACACTCTTTCGCACTTCTTCTATTCCTGCCCGCATTCAGCCTGATTGCTTCGACCTATGACACGTCGGATGCAGCAGCGCCCGCCGAACATCTTGTGTTGACCGCCAGCGCTTCTTCTGAACGCAATCTCTCCCACGGCCCTTATCTGCAAGAGGTGACGACTGACGGAGCCACCATCGTCTATGAGACCTTGACCAACGCCTTCTCCTGGATAGAGATACGCAAGCCTGGCTCCACGACGGTCACCAAATACTACGGTTCGCACTACGGCCTCTTGGACGCCAACACGACCCACTTCGCCATACGCGCCGCCTCGCTCGAGCCGGGCACGACCTACCAGTACCGCATTGCGACCAAACAGATCGACAGTTTTCAGCCCTATAAGGTCACCTTTGCCTCCTCCACGCCGACCTACACCAACTGGTTTACCTTCGGCACCGTCGACCCCAACAAGACGACTCACTCCCTCTTCATCACCAGCGACATGCACAATCGCCCGAATGTGCTTGAGCGTCTCCTGCGCGGTCTGGACTTCGCCACATGCGACCATATCATCTACGCCGGCGACATGGAGGACTATATGCAGACCTCAAGCGAAGAGCCCTACAGTGCCTTCATCGACAAGAGCGTTGAACTCTTTGCCTCGCGCAAGCCATTTCAGATAGTGCGCGGCAACCATGAGACACGCGGAGATATGGCCCGCAATTTCAGTTACTACTTCCCCCGCGTCAGCGGCCAGATCTACGCTGCCTGCCGATGGGGAGACCTGGAGATGATCTTCCTCGACTGCGGCGAGGATAAGGCCGACACCAATAGCGAATACTCCGGTCTGGTCGACTTCTTCGCCTACCGCACTCAGGAAGCCGAATGGCTCAAGCAGGTCATTGCCTCCGAGGACTTCAAGACGGCCAAATACCGTATCGTCGTCAGCCACTATGCCGCACCGGCCCGCGGCGCCTCTGGATGGGCAGGATACCAGGACTTTGAGGACAAGATGCTGCCTCTGCTCAAAAATGCGGGCATCGACCTCATGGTAGCCGGACATACCCATCCCAAGACCTGCGTTGAAGTACCTGTCAACGATGCCGGCAAGGGCAACACCTACCCTGTCATCATCCAGGGCTACTACTCGGCCACCCGCATCGACATCAGCGCTGACGGCAAGATCAAGGTCAAGGTACTGGGCACCGACGGCACTACACAACTCGAGAAGACTTACCAACACCAGTCCTGACCCCCATCTCGTAACCAACAACTACAGTCTATACCATAGTGGACAACATACGAAATTTTTGCATCATCGCTCATATCGACCACGGCAAGTCTACCCTAGCCGACCGACTCCTCGAATACACCAAGACTGTCGCTGTGACTGAAAATCAGATGCTCGACGACATGGATCTGGAGCGCGAGCGTGGCATCACCATCAAGAGCCACGCCATCCAGATGGACTACCTGAAGGACGGCCAGCACTATACGCTCAACCTCATTGACACCCCAGGACATGTGGACTTCAGCTATGAGGTAAGCCGTAGCATCGCCGCCTGCGAGGGTGCCCTCCTGCTGGTCGACGCAACCCAGGGCGTACAAGCACAGACCATCTCCAACCTCTACATGGCCATCGGCCATGACCTCGCCATCATCCCCGTCATCAACAAGTGTGACATGATCAATGCCATGCCAGACGAAGTGGAAGACGAGATCGTAGACCTCATCGGATGCGACCGCTCCGAAATCATCCGCGCCTCGGCCAAGACGGGCGAGGGAGTGCCTCAGATCCTCGATGCTGTCGTCGAGCGCATTCCCCATCCCACCGGCGACCCCAAGGCTCCCCTGCAGGCGCTTATCTTTGACAGCGTCTTCAATCCTTTCCGCGGTATTATCGCATACTTTAAGATTGAGAACGGTGAGCTCCACAGCGGCGAGAATGTCAAGTTCGTCAACACAGGCGAGCAATACGTCGCCGATGAAATCGGAGTGCTCAAGATGGACCTCGTCCCCCGACAGACCCTCTCTTGCGGCAACGTGGGCTATATCGTCAGCGGCATCAAGCGCGCCACCGAGGTCAAGGTAGGCGATACCATCACCTCGATTGCCAATCCCTGCGACCATGCCATTGCGGGATTTGAGGAAGTCAAGCCTATGGTCTTTGCCGGTGTCTACCCCATTGACCCAGAGGACTTTGAAGACCTTCGCGCCTCACTGGAAAAGCTGCAGCTCAATGACGCCAGCCTCTCCTTCTCTCCCGAGAGCAGTACAGCACTGGGATTTGGTTTCCGTTGCGGCTTTCTCGGTCTGCTCCACATGGAAATCGTCCAGGAGCGACTCGACCGCGAATTCAATATGGACGTCATCACGACCGTCCCCAATGTCTCCTACAAGGTCTACACCAAGAAGGGCGAACTCCTTGAGGTACACAACCCCTCCGGCATGCCCGATGCCACTGAGATTGACCATATCGAGGAGCCTATCATCCGCGCCAGCATCATTACGACGTCTGAGTTTATCGGACCCATCATGACGCTCTGTCTTGACAAACGCGGCACCCTCGTCAACCAGGAGTATGTGGCCGGCAACCGCATGGAACTGATCTTTGACCTGCCTCTGGGCGAAATCGTCATCGATTTTTACGACAAGCTCAAATCAATTTCCAAGGGCTACGCCTCCTTTGACTACCATATGAACGGCTTCCAGCGCTCCGCTCTGGTCAAGCTTGATATTCTGCTCAATGGCAAGCAGGTCGACGCCCTCTCCGTGCTCACCCACGTGGACAATGCACAATCCTTTGGCCGTCAGATGTGCCAGAAGCTCAAGGACCTACTACCCCGACAGCAGTTTGACATCGCCATCCAGGCAGCCATCGGCGCCAAGATCATCGCCCGTGAAACCGTCAAGCAGGTACGCAAAGACGTCACTGCCAAGTGCTACGGAGGTGACATCAGCCGTAAGCGCAAGCTCCTCGAGAAGCAGAAACGAGGCAAAAAGCGCATGAAGCAAATCGGCAACGTACAGGTACCCCAGAAGGCCTTCCTCGAAGTCCTCAAGCTCGACTGACCCCACCCCAAGCCTCCGGATGGCCGACAAGAGCACATCCCCTGCCTATCACAACTCTCCGGCCGACTGACGTGAAAAGGATCAGCAGCCTTGTCCTCCTGTGTCTCGTGTGACCTCGCTCTCCTCACGGGCCGCCTATAGGACAACTCGCCTTGTATAGTGTAGCCTTGTATAGTGTAGCCTTGTATAGTGTAGCCTTGTATAGTGTAGCCTTGTATAGCGTAGCCTTGTATAGCGTAGCCTTGTATAGCGTACAAGGTGGCTTGCCGTACAAACCAGGACCGATATAGTGCCGACAGCAAGCCGCCTTGTAAGTATCTCTGGCATAGAGGGTAGCACGCAACGCTCCTCTTATCCTATTCCTTCACCATCTGCCGGCTATGCCCCGCCTACTCCACAGCCACACACGTCCCCTCCGACGGCCCTGCTGGGACATGACGCGGCCAGGAAACAGGTTCTCGTGGGGCGACCTCGCCGCCGACGCTATCGGAACAGCGGTCGGAATTGCGCCAGCCCTGTTAATTATCTTTATCGGGAAAGGTGGCGCGTTATGAGCGGGGAATATATCTACCGTGTGGCTTCCAAACAGCCGCCCGCTGGGGCGGAGGACGGGCACACGGAGTTCTTTTTCCACAGCCTTGCGGCGATATATGATTTCTTCACCGCCGAGCAGGTCGGCTGCCAGGTTACGCGCCTGTGGAACATCGGCGTTTCAGACGGCACAGCCTACGAGGGTCGCCAGTGTATATCACCCGCGAGCCGATTGCTCGGAAAAAGCGCAGAAACGCCCCAAATTTCAGAGACAATTCGTCTGGCGATAATTACACGCAAGACAAAAGTAAAGCGCACAGACAGCGATTTAAGCTCAAATAACTAACTTTGCAAAGCGATGAAAGATTACAGACAAATAGCAATCAAATATGCTTCGCAGCGGGGGTATAATTATCGTGCGACCTTCTGCGGAAAAGGGCGGGTATAAGTACTTCCATATCGATTTCACAGGTCGCCCACGTTATACAGGACACCCACACATTATCAAGATAAGCTCCACGGGAAAAGTGTTCCCCGTGCTGAATGTTGATGAAATTTATTAGGCTTATAAACAAGCTAAAGACGACGAGCTATCTTCTTGATTAAGTCTTTACGCAGTAGAAGTCTGTCTATTCTCAGCACTTCGAAATACTCAACATCACGGTCGGCGTATTCTTCAAGATTGAGGAATGCGCCGCTTTGGGCGTCGTAGAAGTGTATGTCGCCGTTCGGAAGCCTTTCGGCGGTAATAACGTGTCCTGTTTTATCCAAGTAGTTTATCCCTATATCGTACCGCCCGACGGCCTGTGTCTGCTTCTCGAACTTGGAGGAAAGCTCGTCATCGGTATCTCCATGAACAAGGGTGAGTTGCGGAGCTTTTCCTGTTTTCGGGCTTATCCAAGCTTGCTCGAAATGGTCGCCGAGTTCCTTTGATGCGCTGCCGTCCTTATTATCTACGGGTAGGTCATTCGCGTAACTATATCCGCTCCTTTACAGCCACCAAGACAACGGTGTCTGTGTGTAGACCATTTGCGGGCATAGATGATCCGCCACCAACCGGCAGAGGCACAACAGCCAAGAGACAGACTCCTACATGCAGCGCTCTTCGTCCGTCACCCCGGGGTGAAGCAGCTGCGGGACCTGTCAGACCAGCACAAGAGGATACTGTAGGACGATGTCGCGCTCCAAAATATCTTTTTTGAAGCGAAAGTCCAAAAAATAGGCGGCTGAACTTGGCCAATATACAGATTTTTGCGTAATTTCGTCGCACACGATATTGTGTACACAAAACCTCTGTATTCACCTACACGCACACAAGACATGAGACAATACAACTTCTTTGCCGTCGACCTCGGCGCTACCAGCGGCAGGACGATTATCGGCACCTTCAGCGACGGGCAACTGAGCATGAGGGTCAACACGCGTTTTCACCACGACATCATACACATGCAGGGTCACCAGTACTGGGACCTCCTTCATCTCTATCAGGAGATCGTCAAGGGCCTCCAGAAGGCAGCCTCAGAGCATATCCGCCTCGACAGCATCGGCATCGACACGTGGGGGGTGGACTTCGTGCTGATTGGCAAAGACGGCATGCCACTGCGCAGCCCTTATAGCTATCGCGACCCTCATACGGAAGGTATGATGGACGAATATTTCAAGATCATCCCGGCTAAGCAAGTTTACGAGGCAACGGGCATACAGTTTATGAGCTTCAATACGCTCTTCCAGCTCTATACCCTGTGGCGCCACCATGACGCCGCGCTCGCCCAAGCAGACAAGATACTGCTACTGCCTGACGCCCTGAGCTACCTGCTGACAGGCAAGATGGTGACCGAGCGTACGATACTCTCCACCTCCCAGATGATGGACCCCTCGACCGGCAAGGTCATCCCGCAACTGCTCCAGCCAATGGGAATCAGGGAGGAGCAGTTTGCCCCCTACGCCCAGCCGGGCCAGCAGATCGGAGCCCTCACACCGGAACTCCAACAGCTGACAGGACTGGGAGCTGTCCCTGTGGTTGCCGTCGCCGGACATGACACCGCGTCAGCCGTCGCCGCCGTACCTGCTGAGGACAAGGAGTTCGCCTATCTCAGCAGCGGCACTTGGAGCCTCATGGGCATCGAGACACTGCAACCCATCATCAACGAAAAGAGCTACGAGGAAAATTTCACCAACGAAGGCGGTATCGAGGGGACAACGCGCTTCCTCAAGAATATCTGCGGCATGTGGCTCTTTGAGCGCTGCAGGGCTGAATGGAGTGACGCTCCTGATGATTATGACCAATTTTACGCCAACATAGAGGGCACTCCTGGCTTTCATTCCTTCATCTATCCCGACGCCCCCGAGTTTGCCCATACCGACTCCATGGTGTCGGCTATCCAGACCTATTGCCGCGAGACAGGACAGCCTGTGCCAGACGGCTACAAGGCAATCGCCCGCTGTATCTTTGACTCGCTGGCAATGCGCTACCGCCAGGTCTTCCACCTGCTTGAGACAATGGCTCCCTTTGCCCTCAGACGGCTCCATATCATCGGCGGCGGGTCGCAAAACTACCTGCTCAATCAATTCACAGCCAACGCTCTGGGTGTCGACGTATACGCGGGTCCTCAGGAGGCAACGGCAACGGGCAACATCATGATGCAGGCCAAGGCCTGCGGACTCGTCAAGGATGTGTGGGAGATGCGCTCCATGATACGCCATCTCGTGCAGCCCCGCCTCTACAAGCCACAGGACACCGGCCAATGGGCCGCAGCCTATGACCAATACCTCAAGGTCACGTCCAAGAACCAGAAACATTGACCCATCCACCGCTAATATCAAATCTAAAAATACATACAGACATGAACAACAAGCAAATCGAATCCTCCTACAAGGTAGCCAAAGAGCGCTATGCCGCTCTCGGCATTGACACGGACAAGGCCATCGCCCAACTGGAGAAAACTCCTATTAGCCTACACTGCTGGCAGGCTGACGACGTGGTGGGCTTTGAGCGTAACGAAGCCCTCTCAGGCGGCATACAGACTACCGGCAACTATCCCGGCCGCGCTACCAATATCGACCAGCTGCGCCAGGATATCGAGGAAGTGATCTCCCTGCTCGGCGGCACCTTCCGCCTCAATCTGCACGAGACCTACGGCGAGTTTGGCGGCAAGTTCGTCGACCGTGACCAAGTCGGTCCCGAGCACTTCACCGGCTGGATGCAGTGGGCCAAGGACAAAGGCCTCAAACTCGACTTCAACTCGACCTCTTTCTCCCATCCCAAAAGCGGCTACCTCACCCTCTCCAATCCCGACAAGGAGATCCGCGACTTCTGGATCGAGCACACCAAGCGCTGCCGCCACATTGCTGACGCCATGGGCAAAGCCCAGGGAGATCCCTGTATCATGAATATCTGGATACACGACGGTCTCAAAGACATCACCGTGGAGCGCTACCGCTACCGCCAGATTCTCAAGGAGTCACTCGACGACATCCTCTCTGAGAAGCTGCCCGACATGAAGACCTGCCTCGAGGCCAAGCTCTTCGGCATCGGCATGGAGGCCTACACCGTGGGCTCTCACGACTTCTACGCCGGCTACTGCTCCAAAAACAACGTCATCTATACCCTCGACACGGGCCACTACGAGCCGACAGAGAATGTGGCTGACATGATCCCGAGTCTCCTGCTCTACGTGCCGGAGCTCATGCTCCACGTGTCCCGCCCCATGCACTGGGACAGCGACCATGTCACCCTCTTTGACGACAAAACGCGCAATCTCTTTGCCGAGCTCGTACGTGCCAATGCGCTGGGCCGCGCCCACATCGGACTGGACTACTTCGACGCCAGCATCAATCGCATCGGAGCCTATATCATCGGCACCCGCGCCGCACAGAAGGCCCTGCTTCAGGCTCTACTCGAGCCGCTGGACATCCTGCGCAAGTATGAGGATGAAGGACAGTGGTTTGAGCGGCTCGCCCTGCTCGAAGAACTCAAGACACTGCCCTTCGGCGCTGTCTACGACTACTTCAACCTCAAGAACAATGTCCCTGTGGGCGAAGACTACATCAAGGATGTCGAAAAGTACGAAGCCGACGTCACCTCCAAGCGCAAGTAATTCTCCGAGGTCATGGATATTCTCATCGGTCTGTTGATTATCGCCGTCGGGAGCTTCGGTCAGAGCAGCTCCTACGTGCCAATCAACAAGGTCAAAGACTGGAGTTGGGAGAGCTTCTGGCTCAGCCAGGGGGTCTTTGCCTGGCTTATTTTTCCCCTGATAGGCGCCCTGCTCGCCGTGCCCTCACTCAGTCAGCTCATCAGCCTCTACGCCCAGCACCCTGCAGAGTCACTGTGGACCATCTTCTTTGGCATCCTGTGGGGCATCGGCGGTCTGACCTTCGGTCTCTCCATGCGCTATCTCGGCGTCGCCCTTGGCCAGAGCATCTCCCTGGGCACCTGCGCCGGTCTGGGCACGATACTGACGCCTATCTTTACCGGTAGGCCCGGGGACCTCACCCTGCCTGTCATCGTAGGTGTCATCGTGACGCTCCTGGGCATCGCCATCATCGGCGTAGCAGGGTCTATGAAGGCACGCAGCATAAGCGATGAGGAAAAGCAAAAAGCGGTCAAGGACTTCAACTTTACCAAAGGCCTCACTGTCGCCTTCATGGCCGGACTGATGAGCGCCTGCTTCAGCCTCGGACTCGGTTTCGGCGAACCGCTCCATCTGGAGGGCACACCTGATATCTACAAGACATTGCCTGCCACCCTATTGGTCACCCTCGGCGGATTTGTCACCAACGCCGTCTACTGCCTGTACCAAAACCATAAGAACAAGACTTGGGGCGACTACCGCAAGACCCGCCTCTATGCCAACAATCTGCTCTTTTGCGCCCTCGCCGGCCTGCTGTGGTACAGCCAGTTCTTTGGCCTCAGCCTCGGCAAGGGATTTCTCCAGAGCTCGGCGACGCTGCTCACCTTCAGTTGGTGCATCCTGATGGCTCTCAATGTCACCTTCAGCAATGTCTGGGGCATCATCCTCAAGGAGTGGCGCGGATGCAACCGCAAGACCATCGGCGTCCTCCTGATCGGTCTGGCTGTACTCATCGTCTCCTCCTTCCTCCCGCAACTATTAAAGTAAACTTTCACTTTCCATAAAATCATACAACTACAACAAAATGAGTTCTATATTAGATGAACGTCCCGCCCTCCGCAAGAAGGTCGAAGACGTGGCCGAAGTGGCCGGCTACCTGTGGCAAAAAGGCTGGGCCGAGCGCAACGGCGGCAACATCACCATCAATATCACCTCCAATGTGGATGCCGATATGCGCCAAATGCCTGCCATCAGCCCGGTCATGGATATTGGCATCCCGCTGCCGGAGCTCAAGGGTCAATACTTCTACTGCAAGGGCACCGGTAAACGCATGCGCGATCTGGCACGCCACCCGATGGCCAACGGCTCCATCATACGCATCCTCGACGACTGCAAGAGCTACGTCATCATCGCTGACGAGGCCGTACAGCCGACCTCCGAACTGCCGTCCCACCTGCTCGTACACAACTGGTTTATCAAGAAGCACCTGCCCTATCGCGCCTCCCTGCACACCCATCCCATTGAGCTGATAGCCATGAGCCACCACAAGCCCTTTCTCGGCAAGGACGTGCTCTCCCGCCTCCTCTGGAGCATGATCCCGGAGACCAAAGCCTTCTGCCCCCGCGGACTCGGCATCGTGCCCTACAAGCTGCCCAGCTCCAACGAGCTCGCACAGGCCACGCTCGAGCAACTCGCAGACTACGATGTCGTCATGTGGGAGAAGCATGGCGTCTTTGCCGTCGACACCGACATCATCAGTGCCTTTGATCAGGTCGACGTCCTCAACAAGAGCGCACAGATCTACGTCTCTGCCCGCAATATGGGATTTGAGCCCGACGGCATGACCGATGAGCAGATGAAGGAAATGTCCGTGGCCTTCCACCTGCCCAAATAGCCTAAGGGCAGCAGCCTTGACAGGGCGATCAATCCCGGCAAGGCGTGATATGCGCGGCCTCAGGCCGCCAGATTTACCGACAATTATACGCACACGACAGATGACGCAAGAATTTATCCTACGCATTTTCATCGCCGCCATGCTAGGCAGCGTCATAGGGCTAGAACGAGAATACAGAGCCAAGGAAGCAGGATTTCGCACCCACTTTCTCGTCGCCCTGGGCAGCGCCCTCTTCATGATTCTCTCCATCTATGGTGTCGAAGGCATTCTCGGCCAGATGCCCCATGTCTCCTTTGACCCCTCGCGTATCGCCTCTCAGGTCGTCACGGGCATCGGCTTCATCGGTGCCGGCACCATTATCTTTCAGAAGCACGTCGTCCGGGGCCTCACGACAGCCGCCGGCCTCTGGGTCACCGCAGCCATCGGACTTACCATCGGCGCCGGCATGTACCTGCTTGGCGTAGCCGCCACAGTGCTCGTACTCCTCTGCCTCGAGGCCCTCAACTTCATCCTCCGGCGCATCGGCACCCGCAACATCTCCGTCACCTTCTCTACGACCGACAAGCAACAGATCACCCGCATCCTCCATCATATCAGGGACCATGGCATCGAGATCGAAACCTACCAAATGCAGTCTCACCACAGCGCCGGCGGAGAAATCTTCACGGTCAACATGGACGCCAAAGTGAAGCGCAAGAACTATCAGAACAACGTGCTTGACTTCATGTCCGAATTTGAGGGCGTGACTCTTGAGGGTATCGAGTAAGGTCCTCCGCCCTGCAAGACACAGCCGTCTCTCCTCGACCAATCACACGACGGCAAATTATCCTATGCCCACGAGCCGACAGAGGCTATGACAAAGTCAGCAGGAGCTAAACTATAGTTTACATTGGCCAAGCCACAAATCATACGTAGGCAAGCTCTTTAGCGACGATCACCATCCGACCGCCCAGGCCACCTATCTCGCCGCCTGCATGGAGTTTCAGACCATCTTTGGTATCAATGCCTCGACAATCACCTACCAGACACTCGGCCTCTCCGACGCCGATGCCCTCAAGATGCGCACCTACGCCTCATCTGCCATCACCAGCGTCAAGTCCGTCACCCCCGATCCCGCCCACACGGCCAACTCCGCCAAATACAATCTACAAGGACAGCGCGTCGGAGATGATTACCGTGGCATCGTTGTCACCAAGGGTCGCAAGTATCTCCAGAAATAGTCATTTTACACACCTACAAAACCTCCCGACAAAGACTTAGACCAAGTGCCGCATCCCGCTCACAGAGCGCGAGGTGCGGCACTTAGATATATGCATATTTTACAGTCTCCCTTAGGGCAATCAGTTCACCCGCTGCACACGACAGCCAGCTTACCGCCTTCACCGCCTTCTCGGCAGACTCTGCTCCAGCCACGGCTTACTTCCCTTGGCAGCAAGCCATCGGTAGAATGTCTGTCAGGCGGGTGACTTACAGGTAGGTCACATCGTCAGCATTCCACTTGTCCTTGGGTGAAACGGCTTGTCTGGGATATCCGATGATGATAGCGTTGAGCGGAATCAGGTCAGGTCCAAGCCCGAGGGCCTTGCTTACAGCATCACAGCGCTCCTCCAAGGGATAGAGTCCTGTCCAGACAGCGCCGAGTCCCATACCGTGGGCAGCAAGCAGGATATTCTCGCTCACAGCCGAGCAGTCTTGTATCCAGTAGTCGCGGGCACGACCCTCCAGGGCCCTATCCATATTGCCGCACACGATAATAGCCAAAGGCGCATCCTTAGCATAGCTCCCATTGGGATTGGCTTGCGAGAGCTGTCGGAGCTTGTCCTTGGAGGTAACCACCACAAGATGCCACGGGCGACGGTCTACCGCTGACGGAGCGGCCATACCGGCACGCAGGAGCTGCTCTATCTTATTCTGCTCCACAGGTTTGTCTTGATACTGTCGTACACTGGCACGCGTCATGATATTGTCCAGCACCGCATGCTCTGCGGTAGCCGGCTCTTGTTTCGCATTCTGCTTGTGACCCAGGATATACAGCTGTCCACCTGTCAGGATTAAGGCAAGCAGCAGAGCAAGGTATACGATTTTTGTTTTCATTGTCCGTTATTTTTCGGTTTGACTGATCTTCAGGATGGTCCCCGTGGGGCACACGAAGCGGCAGTAGGGCCTCATGATGACGGTCGAGAGCGCCAGAAAGACTACCGCTATGACGATGGCCCCTACCGAGGCCGACTCAAAGACAAAGGCTGAGAAGGGCTCCAGATCTATCCATCCATACCAGGCTCCGGTCCACAGACAGACCATCAACGCGGCCCAGAGGAACTGACGGAAGATATCAAGGCGCTTCACCCATTTTGCCCCTATCTTGACTTTGAAGGGGATGCAGCAGAACGCCAGTTCCTGTATCGAGCCGAAGGGACAGACCTGGGTACAGTAGTATGTTTTGCGCCCGAAGAGCGGATAGACAAAGGCCAAAATAAGCAGCTCTGTTGCCACTGGTGTAGCCAGCGGTCGCAACCCATTGCTTGTCAAGGAGATGAGCGTAGTATAATTAATAAAACTGCCACACCAGAACCCGAGTACGGCAACATTGAGCACCTGCTGAATGATGCGGTATACCTTGTTTCTGACAAACAGTGGGAGAATAGCAGCCATAAGCGCCACGATGAGTCCGGCAATGGTCTTGACACTCAGATCCAGCTGGCTATACCAGTGATCCTTGACCGCTGAGCGCTGCGCAAAGACTATGCCGCGCTGCATATTGCCGATGATAGCCCGGGACGAAAAGGTTGCTCCCGACACGGCATCCACCTTCATCGAGGCGGCTTGTCCGAGCGTCTTGCCTCGCCATTTGTCCAGCAGGGTACTGGCACGGGCAAAAAAATCGGGCGTCTCCTGATTGTGGAGGGCCCTGACCTCCGTGATGATCCCACCTCTGACCGAAATCTCCAGAGGCACCGTACCCCCAAATCCAGTGATGTCTTTGCCCAGAGAGGTCGTATTGATGATCTGTGTGCCATCCTGCTCCGTGCGCAGAGGAGAGTTGACCGCAGCGGTGTCAGCCTGCTGCCTCAGCGGATGTCCCAGCCACTTGCCGTCGCGTCTTACCGATACGGCTGTAATCATGAGCAGGACTGAGAACAGGCTGAGTATCTGCGTTATCTGTTTCGTATATCTCATTGTCAAATCACTTTATAATGTCTGTCAGGCCTATTGCGCTCATTGCGTCCAAAATCCTAGCCCGGGCGCCCGCGCCGATAGTGACACGTCAAGCAATCTGCCCTGTCAGCTGTCTGCCTCTCTCAAGTCTGGAGCACATCCGCCGTACCACTTCCGGACAGAGCGTCGGCCTCACTGCACGACAAGAGGAAAGCAGGTCCGCAAAACAGCTGTCCCAGAGGTGACACGCGGAGCCCGGAGACGCTGAATGTCTGATTTCGACTGCAAATGTAACGAAAATATTACGCCCATCCCTTCGCGTCTCGCGGAGATTTAACGCTTAAATACTGTCTGACAACACTTTTTCAGCCACCCAAGCCGGCCTTATCAGCCACTAGCGACCTTCACCGCCTCTTGCGCAATTTGATTCCCGTCAATCGGATTGCGACTGCTCCAACTTCTTGGCCACCACGTCGCGGAAGAAAGAGGCTCCCCCTTCTCTATACCTGTGCCACTGTCGTTTCTCTTCCCAATATATCGACGACATCTTGCAGTGTATAGGAAGCCTAAGGGCAGCCAAAGGCTGCGCGAGAGCCTAAGGCTCCACGTAATTTCGCCCTGACGGGGACGCAAACCGGAGAACAATTTACGTAGTCTTAGGCTGCCGCCCAGACGGGAGAGCAAAGCGGAAGGACGGCCAAAAGGCCGCGTGTATTACGTCCTGCTGGGATTGATTGCCCTGTCAAGGCAAACTTCCGCGCAGCCTTTGGCCGCCCCTTTTTTCGGCCCATTTGTTTGGAAGGGAGCGTAATTGTTCGTAAGTTTGCAGATGGGAGAGCCTTGTGCACCTCCCCCTGCTCGCCCATGAGAGATTTCGTCCACCACACCAGGTCCTCTGCCTACCGTATAGTCGATACCATGCGTCTGTATGGAAACAAATGGGCACGTCTGAGAACCTGTTGCTCTCATACCTGCCGCCTATGAAGCAGATCGTCATCATGCTCCTCCTGATATCACTCTCTGCCACCCCATCGTCTGCCAAAAGCTATGGGGACATGCCGCTGCCAATACGTAGGGAGACGATGAGTGTCAAGGATAGCACAAGCACCACGAAGGCTAAATGCTGCCTAGAGACAGACGAGGAAACGATAGCGACCAAGCGGCACACACGACTGCGCACCCACAGCACGATGATTGGACTGGGCAGCAACAATCAGCTGGACACTTATCTCTCGCCTCTCGAGTACACAGGATGGGAGGTGCGTCTGCTGCAAGAGAACCGACGCCCGACGCGGCTGCTGAGCGGCCGTGTGGAGGTGCAGCACCTCATCCAGGCCAACTACTCCTATACTCACTCCCCGACACGCGACACCAAGTACCATAGCGGCCTGCTGGAATGGCAGGCAGCCTGGCATTACAGATGGCAGGTGCTGCCTTGGCTCCGCTTGCTGGCTGGTCCACAACTGGGACTGCATGCCGGATTTGTCTACTCCACGCGCAATGGCAACAATCCGGCTCAGGCGCGTCTCTCGGGCGACCTCAACGCTTCTGGCATGGCCATCGCCAACCTGCGCCTCTGGGGACATCCTGTCGAGGCGCGGTACCAGGGAGACCTGCTCTTGGCCGGACTGATGTTTGCTCCGCAGTATGGGCAGAGCTACTACGAGATCTTCTCTCTCGACCAGCCCCACCACAATGTCCGCTTCGTATGGCCGGGCGCAGCAGTGACCTACAGCCAGCTGCTGACGCTCGACATTCCCTTGGGCACGGCTGCTCTTCGTATCGGATACCAAGGTGTCATCCGCCAGTACCGGGCCAACCATATCAAGATGCATGACTGGCAACACCTCCTGCTTCTGGGATATGTCAAGCGGTTTGAATTGGTCAAATTTTTCAAAGAATAACCCACTCAGCCTTGAAGCACAAGATAAGCCGTCCGTCACATGAAGCTCGCCATAGCAGGATAGGCAACGCCACGCAGGGGCCCGCAGAGGAAGTGTCCGCAGCGGCGCATATCAAATCTGAAAGCAAAAGCGCTATTCTTTAATCCATTGCCACTTACAAGCTGATATTGAAGTCTTGACTGAACACTACAATCGCACACAAATGAAGGAGTCACCCCATACATCTCATATAGTAAATGCCCCAATCCGGACACAGGCAGCCATGCATCGCTTCGTCACTCTCGTCGTCATAGTGGCCGTCTCACTGACGGCTCTCTCCTCCTGCGTCACGGAGGATACTTATGACAATACGCCGAGTGGTAATCTGGAGGCGCTCTGGCACACACTGGACGAGCACTACTGTTTCTTCAGCTACAAGGAGCAGGAGAGCGGACTCCGGTGGGACAGCGTACATGAGGCTTATCGCGCCAAGCTCTCGCCCTCGATGACTCAGGTGGACCTCTTTGAGGTATGCACAGAAATGATCCGCGAACTCCGTGATGGCCATGTCAACCTGACCTCATCTTATAATGTCGGCCGCTACTGGGACTGGTACGAGCGCTATCCGGCCAACTTCAGTGACAGCATACAGCGCAACTATCTCCATACGGACTACTATATCACCCAGGGCATCAAGTACAGACTGCTGGAGAGCGGCATAGGCTATGTGTACTGTCCGTCGTTTGACCCCGCCTTCGGCCAGGGCAATCTGAGTTCTATCTTCTCCCACCTCGCCGCGGCCAAAGGCCTTATCCTCGACGTGCGCAACAATGAGGGCGGTCTCCTCACTTCAGCACAAGCGCTTGCCGAATGCTTCATCAATGACAAGACTCTCGGCGGATACATCGCCCACAAGACAGGACCGGGACACGACGACATCTCATCGCCCCGCGCTATCACGCTCACGCCAGCCGAAGGCGTAAGATGGCAGAGACAGGTCGTCGTACTGACCAATCGCCGGTGCTTCAGCGCGGCCAACTCTCTTGTAATGTACCTCAAGGGGCTGCCACGGGTCACAGTCATGGGGGCGCGCACGGGCGGCGGATGTGGCATGCCATTCAGCAGCGAATTGCCCAACGGCTGGCTCCTCCGCTTCAGCGCTTGTCCTATGTACGACCGCAATATGCAGCTCACGGAGTCGGGTATCGACCCTGATATCGCCGTCGACATGACATCGGCGGACATGCAGAGAGGCAAGGACACGATGATCGAGGCTGCAATCCAGCTACTGCTCTCCCAATAGCCCGTAAGCGGACTGACGTATCCGGCCTGTGATTGGCCCGGCGGAGATATGCGCCACTCTCCTACGCTCCGCAAAATCAGTAAAATTGGTTTATTTGGCCGTCATTTGGATACGCCCAGTCACGAGAAAAACTTATATTTTTGCAGTTAATAAGTCAATTTCCTCTCGACCACAAGTCCTATATATTCGCAAAACTAAGATATGAAAGTCAAACTCTTTTTTCTCACACTGACATCAGTCATCATGAGTACAGTCCTGCATCCTCTCAACGCACAAGTCGCAGGCACCGATGGAAACAAATACGTTCCCTACGACCAGCGCAAAGGCAATGAGTCCATAGTCTACTTTACACGTCAACTCAACGCACAAGGCCTTATCAAGGCCTATGAGCAAGTCAATGAGGGTATCACCGGCCGTGTCGGCATCAAGCTCCACACCGGTGAGCAGCACGGTCCCAACATCATCCCCCGCGACTGGGTCAGGGCGCTTCGTGACAAAGATCTCCCCGATGCCAATATCGTCGAGACAAATACTTACTATCAGGGCGACCGCTACACGACCGCGCAACACCGCAAGACGCTCGAGGTCAACGGATGGACCTTCTGTCCTGTCGATATCATGGACGAGGAGGATACCACATCCCTTCCCGTCGTTGGCGGCAAGTGGTTTACCCGTATGTCTGTCGGCAGCCATCTGCCACGATACGACTCTTTCGTCATCCTGACTCACTTCAAGGGGCATACGCAGGGCGGATTTGGTGGCAGCAACAAAAATATCGGCATCGGATGTGCCGACGGCCGCATCGGCAAGGCGTGGATTCACACCTATCCGGGCAAGGACCAATGGAGTATCAAGGAGGAGGAGTTTATGGAGCGCATCACGGAGTCGACCAAGTCTGTCATCGACCATTTCGGCCGGCATATCACCTATGTCAACGTCATGCGCAACATGTCTGTCAGCTGTGACTGCGAAGGCGTCGCTGCTGCGCCTGTCGTAACGCCCGATGTCGGCATCCTCTCCTCCACCGATATCCTCGCCGTCGACCAAGCTTGCATAGACATCGTCTATGCCATGACCGAGGCCGAGCATCATGACCTCGTGGAGCGCATTGAGAGCCGCCATGGGCTCCGCCAGCTCTCCTACATGAAGGAGCTCGGCATGGGCAACAACCGCTACGTACTCATCGACCTCGATCATGGCGGCAAACGCATCACCGCCGCTGAGGCTGCAAAGGGACTCAAGCCCTTTGTACTGAAGAAGTAGTTGCCTCCACTCCTCGTCTGCCTGTATTTTGATGCCGGCATCATGGGCCGAGGACAGCTACGGCCCATATACTCTCTGGAAGGAGCCAGACACGAGTCTGTCCCCTTCATCTATCCACCGGCGGATGCCCTGACCAAGGTATCCGTCGGTCGTATATAGCTCCATCGCCCGACATCGCTGAGACATGCCCCGCTATCATTTATCAGAGAGATGGTCAGCGGGCATCAGCTGCTATCCTGCAACAGATGGCGACTGATGGCACTGACAGCAGAGAGCAACGGCTATCGGCCGCCTGTCTGATTTGTCCGAAAGGCAAACTCAATTTAGTATCCGCCACAGAAGCATAGTTTGGCAGATAATTTGTAATTTTGCAGTCTTGACAGTGTGGGCTGCAATCGGCAACCTGGTATTCGCACCTCCGATACGGTCCGTCACGTCTAGGATGTTCTATCAATTTTATTTATCAGACAAATGCCTTGTATCGTACATATAGAGACCGCCACCGACGTCTGCTCCGTCGCACTCAGTCAGGATGGCAAGGTGCTCACTTCAGAGGAAAATTATGACGGTCCCAACCACAATGTTGTCCTCGGTCCGCTGGTCAACGAGGTGGTCAGCTTTGCCGACAGCCACGCCATTCCCATCGACGCCGTAGCCGTAAGCAGTGGTCCGGGCTCCTATACAGGTCTGCGCATTGGCGTCTCGACAGCCAAAGGACTCTGCTACGGACGTAACCTCAAGCTCATCAGCATCTCCACGCTCGAGTTGCTCTGTGTACCCATACTGCTCTATCATGAGGAGATTCCCGATGATGCCCTGCTCTGTCCGATGATTGATGCCCGACGCATGGAGGTATATGCCGGAATCTACGACCGCGCCCTACGCCCCGTGAGAACCGTCGCAGCTGATATCGTCACCCCTGAGACCTATGCCGAGTATCTGGAGCAGCATCCCGTCGTATTTATCGGCAATGGCGCTGCCAAATGCAAGGATACTATCCGTCACCCCAACGCCATCTTTATCGAAGGCATCCATCCCCTGGCCAAAAACATGCTTCCGCTGGCCGAAAAAGCCTTGGCCGCCGATAAGACTGAGGATGTCGCTTACTTTGAGCCTTTTTATCTGAAAGACTTCGTCGCAACCAAACCCAAAAAACTCTTTTAATCCCACATGGACTACAATACTCAGCGTGAACGTCTCGTCCTGCCGGAGTACGGACGTATTATCCAGAATATGGTAGACTACGCTCTGACCATCCAAGACCGCGCGACAAGGCAGAAATGCTGCCAGCGTATCATCAGAGTCATGGCTCTGATTTATCCCAAGGACCAACGTCCGGCCGACTTTGACCAGATGCTCTGGGACCACCTCGCCATGATGTCCCACTACAAGCTCGACATCGACTGGCCCTATGAGGTCCCGGCGCCTGACCACAAGCAGAAGCCCAAGCGTCTCCCCTACCCGATGAAGCCCATCAAGCTACGCCACTATGGACATCTCGTAGAGAAACTCCTCGACGAGATCTCCAAGATGGAGCCATCGCCAGAGCGCGACCGCCTCACCGAACTCGCTGCCAACCAGATGAAGAAGGACCTCTACTACTGGAACAAAAATGCGCTCAACGAGCAAAAGATTGCTGATGACATCAACCATCTGACCGACGGACGCGTCTCAGTGGCTGCCAATCAGGTCAAATATGCCAAGACAATGCCGGCCCACGATCCTACCAGCAAGTCTAGCCGCAGACAACGCAAATCCAAATGACCGAGGCAGGGATGAAGCATTACCTGTCAGCATCCGACCTCTATCAGATAGGCAAGGTCGTCAGTGCACACGGCATCAAGGGCAAACTGGAAGTCGCGCTCAACGATGACCTCCTGGAGCGCATCGATCCCGAGTATGTCTTCGTCGCCATCGATGGTCTACCCGTCCCCTACTTCGTCACCTCCTGTTCGCTTCGCAGCCGACAATACGCTCTGCTTCAACTCGAAGGCATCTCCTCTGCGTCTGACGCACAATTGCTGGTCGGTTCCTGCGTCATGTATCCCAAAGCCGATGTACCTCCTCGGGAGGCAGACACCGACGACTGGCGTTTCCTGCTCGGCTACACGGTGTCTGACGTCAATCACGGACTCATCGGCGAAATCGTTGATATCGATGACCAATCTGCCAACGTCCTCCTCTACGTACACGACAGCCAGAAACGAGAATTTATCCTTCCCTTTCATCCGCAACTCGTCAAGTCTGTGGATGAGCCTCGGCGCTCCATCCTCATGGACTTGCCCGACGGGCTGCTTACTCTCAATGACTAGCCAATGAAAAAGAAAATAGCCATCTTAGGTTCAACCGGTTCCATCGGCACCCAGACTCTCGATGTCATAGCCGAGCATAGCGACCTCTATGAAGCCCGCGTGCTCACTGCAGGTAGCAATGCCTCCAAGCTGATTGCCCAGGCCCGCCAGTTTGCTCCTGATGCCGTCGTTATCGCCAATGAGGCCAAGTATGCCGAGGTGCGCGACGCTCTCGCCGACACGGATGTCAAGGTATACGCCGGCGCAAAGGCTCTCCGGGAGGTCGTCACCATGCCCTCCGTAGACGTAGTCGTCAGCGCGCTGGTCGGATTTGCCGGCCTCGAGCCCACGCTAGCCGCCATTATGGCCTGCAAGACGATTGCCCTGGCCAACAAGGAGACCCTCGTCGTGGGAGGCCAGTTGGTACAGTCACTGGCAGCTCAGTACAAGGTGGCCATTCTCCCCGTCGACAGCGAACACTCGGCCATCTTCCAGTGTCTCGCCGGCGAGGGCAACAATGAGATTGACAAGATCATCCTCACGGCTTCCGGAGGCCCCTTCCGCAAGTTCACCCGCGAGCAGCTTGACCATGTCACAGCCGCCGACGCCCTCCACCACCCCACCTGGGTGATGGGAGACAAAATCACCATCGACTCGGCGACTATGATGAACAAGGGATTTGAGGTCATCGAGGCGAAGTGGCTCTTTGGTGTCGATGCCAGCAAGATTGAGGTCCACGTACATCCGCAGAGCATCGTGCACAGCGCAGTGCAATTTAGCGATGGCAGCGTTAAGGCCCAACTGGGTATCCCCGACATGCGTCTGCCAATCCAGTATGCCCTCTCCTACCCTTCACGTCTTCCCCTCTCCGGCAAGCGTCTTAATCTCTTTGAGGTCGGACAGCTCACCTTTGAGAAGCCCGATACGGATCGCTTTCCCTGCCTCTCGCTGGCCTATGAGGCGACACAGCGCGGCGGCAACATCCCTTGTGCACTCAATGCCGCCAACGAGGTGGCCAATCTCGCCTTCCGCCAGGGCCGTCTCTCCTACAACGGCATTTATCAAGTGATCCGACAGGTCATCGACGAGACCGATTTTGACGCCAACGCCGACCTCGATGTCTATCGGGACACCGACCGTCAGGCACGCCTTGACGCACAAGCCCTCATCAAGCCATAGACCGTAAAACAATCCATTAACTCATCAACAATCTCCATTACAAACCCTAAAGTCCGACCATGGAAACATTTATTATACGTGCGCTTCAACTCATCCTCTGCCTCTCCCTGCTCATCGTGCTCCACGAGGGGGGACACTTCTTCTTTGCCAAGCTCTTCAAGGTAAGAGTAGAGAAGTTTTGCCTCTTCTTCGACCCATGGTTCACGCCATTTAAGTGGAAGCCCAAGCACAGTGACACCACCTACGCCATCGGCTGGCTGCCCCTTGGCGGCTATGTCAAGATTGCCGGCATGATCGATGAGAGTATGGACACCCAACAGATGAAGCAGCCTGCACAACCGTGGGAATTTCGTTCGCATCCCGCTTGGCAACGCTTATTCATCATGATAGGCGGCGTACTGGTCAACTTCCTCGTGGCGCTCTTCATCTACTCCATGATCCTCTTTCATTGGGGCGACACCTACATCCCAATGAGTCAGATGAAGATGGGCATGAAGTTCAACACTCAAGCCAAGGCCATCGGTTTTGAGGACGGCGACATCTTGCTGCGTACTGACACCAAGGCTTTCAAGAGCTTCGACAGCAACACCAATATCTCCGACACCTATCGTGACATCTCCACCGCCCGATACGTCGTCGTCAACCGCAAGGGCCGTGAGGTCAAGGTCAATATCCCCGATGGCGGACTCAATATGCTGGAGATGTTCAGAGCCGAGACGCCATTCGTCCTCCCCTACCTCCCCTCGCGCATCGACACTGTGCTGGGTGACGGAGCCGCCGCCAAGGCCGGCATCAAGGCCGGAGACCGGATCGTGGCCTTCAATGGCACACCGCTCGAGACCTGGGGCGAATACAACAGCCTCATCTCACGCATGCACAAGCGTCTCAAGGGAGCGCCTACTGATGACAGCCTACAAGCCCGCCACGTGACAGTCGCCATATGCCATGCCGCGACCGGCAAGACCGACACCCTGCACATGATGCTTGACGACAACCTGATGATGGGCGTAGGTCAAAGCTCGCTGCTTACTTACTACAAGCCCGTCACCCAGCACTATGGCTTCTTCTCCTCCTTCCCCGCCGGAATAAATCACGGCGTACAGGTGCTCAAGGGCTATGTTGGCGATCTCAAGTATATCTTTACCAAGGAGGGTGCCCAGAGCATCGGTAGCTTTGGAGCCATCGGCAGCATGTTTCCCGCCTATTGGAGCTGGTACCGCTTCTGGGAACTTACCGCTTTCATCAGCATCATACTGGCCTTTATGAATATCCTGCCCATTCCTGCCCTCGACGGCGGCCATGTGCTCTTCCTGATTATAGAGATGGTCACAAGGCGCAAGCCCAGCGACAAAGTCATGGAACGGGCCGAGTTGATCGGCATCAGCCTTCTCCTGCTTCTGATGGTCTGGGCTATACGCAACGATATCGTCAACTTCCTCATCAAGTAGGGGCAATCTTTGCACCCACATCTCCTGTAACGTCTGCCACAGGTCTGCGGCGGGTCTACTCCAGAGCGACAGTCTGACGACCTCATCCTCAAGAGAATACATTACACAGAGGGCTGTACTATAAGTTCCCCTTATAGGTACAGCCCTCTGTCTCTGTTGCTTCGTCGCAACTAGCTTACCCTCTTGTAGGTCAAACGATAGGTGTACTTCGAGCCTTCATCGAGACAACCGCCGAGGACAAGGGTGTTGTCGCTAATGGAAATGACAGTATAAACGTACTTTGACGACAACGAGCCATACTTCATGGTGACGATAAACTTGTTTTCACTGATCGTATAGTTCTGGCTATCGCCCTCAGGATACCATGATGAAGTGGAAGTAGAGTAACGGTACTCATAGAATGAGCCGTCTTGCAAGATATGGATGCGATGCTGCTCGGCACTCTTCAGCTCTCTGTCCACTTTGACAATGCTATTTTCATCATTATCATCATACCAATACCCAGAGATATGTGTGCTTTGCCATGTACCCACAATATGCTCCTTCACCTCCTGCTCTGAGGGGGCGTCATCATCGTCGGAGCAAGAGGCAAACGCCAACATGCCGATGGTCAATAGCATCAGCAAACTAATCCATCCCGTCTTTTTCATCTTATAATTGTTTTTTTGATTATAATTTACCAATATAAATTTACATCCTATGCGCCTCACGGACAATCCCAAGGGCATGACTGGCCCTAAATGTCCTCTCACTGCCTGCAGCGCCCGTCCGGCTCACCCAAAACTTCTACTGCCACCGGCTTAGCCGTGCCAAACAAATATCCATCTCAATAGCACATGAGGAGCTTGTCTTATCCCTTATGTCGCCTTGCAAAGGTAATAAAATTGATAAGGATATCTGCACTTTTGTTTGATTTTTACGCCAACAGAGAAGGCCTACATAGTGAGAACGGAGCCTACTCGAAACAGACTATAGGGAATCCAAACAGAAACGTATCGCCCTGTGTCCACTCGACCCTCAGAAAGTGCGGCAACAGATTTTCCTCTCGACTGTACAAAACAGCAACGCCAGAGTAAAGGGATACAAGCTCCCAAAAACAAGGCCGGACCTAAAAAAAACTAAGTCAGATGTAGTTTAAGCTAGATCGGCCCCTGTTTGCAGAACTCCGCTGTATGTCTCTACTGCATCGCGCGCATGCGCAGTTCGGTACCGCCGATTTGCCCTAAAGCCTTGGTTATCTGACCGACGGGAGTCTGGCTGAAATGATAGGGATAGAGGATGGCCGGTTTGATAGCCAGCGCAGCCTCACGTGCCTGGGCCGGCGTCATGGTATATGGCTGATTGACAGGTAGGAAGGCGACGTCTATCTCACCCAGTTTCCGCATCTCGGGGATGGGCTCGGTATCTCCTGCGATATAGATATGGAGTCCATCGAGCGATATCACATATCCATTGCCAGTACCCTTGGGATGATACTTGAGATGGTCTGGCGTAGTGTTGTAAGCGGCCACCGCACGCACCTGCATGCCATTGGGCCATGCTATGCTGTCGCCATTGTGCATCACCTGGCCCTTGCCGAGCTGCTGCACCACATTCTCCGGCGCGATGACCGGCACATCTGCCGTGCCAGAGAGACGGCTGATCGCCTGCTGGTCAAAGTGATCGGGATGCTCATGGGTGATGATGATGCACTCTGCCTGAGGCAGATCCTGACGACTGAGGTACTGGCTCACAGGATCCACATAGATGGCGTGGCCCTCGATGGTCAGCAGCAGAGAGGCGTGTCCCAGCAGCGTGACATAGACCTGACGCCCTTCATCTGTCTGGAAAGAGTCAGTAGCCTCGTTGAGATAGGCAGGATGAGCAAATTCGGGACGTGCCTTCTCCGGGCGGCGGTGTGAGCATGATGACATGGCAAGCATGATAAGCAGGATGCTAAATGCTAGTAATGATTTTGCAAAAGTCTTCATAGTTGGTTTCAAGACGTGAAAGCTGATAAGGATTGAGTCTGAGAGAAAATACGCCCTTGACAGCCGGGAGATCGAAGTAATTGCGAATGATGCTGACCAGATTGAAGTCCTGGTCTCCGCCATGCTGCATCAGGGCTGTACAGCATCGCGTAAGGAGCTCTGGCTCGTGGTCGAGCCTTCTCAACTGCTGAAAGAGGACATAGCGTGAGGGCAGAGTGGCAATGGGCAACAGTACCGAGACGATACACCGCGGCGTGTCGACACCTAGCCAGCGCAGCAGGTCTGCCACCTCTTCGGGTTGCCGCAACAGCGGGAGCAGCGCACGCTGCACCTTGACCTCGTCGATTTCTCGCTTTTTCTGAGCCATCTCCTCACAGAGGGAGATGAAGATGGGGCTATCAAGCCGGAGCTTACCGTGGCTATACCGCTCAGCAGCTGCTTTGAGCAGTGTTCCCAGCCATGCCTTGGGACTCTCATGATAGAGCTGGTCAAAGGCATGCCAGTATACCTCCTCCTCCTGCGCGGGCAGGATGGTCTCCGCCATCATCGCCCCGGCAGAGCGAAACTGACTGCTGGTCAGTCGACCGAGATAGGCCAGCAGGCCTTGATAGTCTTCTGCACTCAGGTAGCCGCGCAGCAGACGATCAACAGTCGCATTGTAGGTATGGGAACTGTGCATGGCTTACTCTGCCTGTGGCTTGGCTTGAAGCAGCATGACATTCTCAATGTGCTGCGTATGGGGGAACATGTCGACTGGCTGTATAGCGATGATGTCATAGTCAGCTGCCAGTAGCTGGGCATCGCGTGCCTGAGTGGCAGGATTGCAACTGACATAGACAATGCGCTCCGGCCGCGTATGGAGGATAACGCTGACCACGTCCTTGTGCATGCCAACACGAGGCGGATCCGTGATGAGCACGTCAGGACGACCGTGCCTCTGGACGAAACTGTCTGTGAGTACCTCCTTCATATCTCCAGCCAAAAATTCAGCATTGTCAATGCTATTAAGTCGTGCATTGACCTTAGCGTCCTCGATAGCCTCCGGAACATACTCGATGCCGATGACGCGACGGGCGCGACGGGCGACAAAATTGGCTATCGTGCCTGTACCCGTGTAGAGGTCGTACACGAGTTCGTGCCCTGTCAGACCGCAGAAATCGCGCACCACCTTATAGAGATTGTAGGCTTGTTCATTGTTGGTCTGGTAAAAACTCTTTGGCCCAACCTTAAACTTCAAGTCCTCCATCAACTCCAGTACATAGCCACGCCCCTTGTAGACCTCAACAGGCAGGTCTCCTATGGTGTCATTGGCCTTGAGATTGTTGACCCAGACAATGGTCGTGAGCTCGTCGAAGTGGCTTGCAAGATACTCCAGCACTGCCTGACTCTGCGCACGCTCTGCTTCATTGGTGATATGAAACTGCATCAGCAGCATGGCCTCGCCACTATTGGACAGACGAAACATCATGTCGCGCAACAGACCTGTCTGCTGTCGCAGATCAAAGAAACTGATGTGATGATCCAAGGCAAAGGAGCGCAAGCCATTGCGCACACGGTTTTGCAGATCGTCCATCAGATGGCAGTCGGTGACGTCCAATACCTTGTCAAAGGCGCCTGGTATATGGAAACCAACGGCGTCCACACAGTCATACTTGACATCGGCAGCCACCTCCTCAGTCGTGAGCCAGCGCTTGTTGCTGAAGCTAAACTCCAGTTTGTTGCGGTACCGCTCAATATGCGTTGCACCCAAGATCGGACGTATCTCTGGAATATCGAGTTTGCCCAGGCGTATCAGTTGGTCGACGACTTGCTGCTGCTTGTACTCGAGTTGCTTGGCGTAGTTGAGCATCTGCCACTTGCAGCCGCCGCATACGCCGAAGTGAGGACAAAGAGGCGTAACCCTGTCTGCCGAATATTCATAAAACTTGATAGCCCGAGCCTCCATATAGCTGTGTTTCTTACGCGTGACCTGCAGGTCGACGACATCGCCCGGCACCACAAAGGGAACAAAGACGACATAGCCGTCTACGCGTGCCACGGACTTACCCTCAGCGGCAAATCCTGTCATGGTCACATGCTCCAGTATCGGAAGGGGCTTCTTATTGCGTGTCATAGGTATAGAGATTATCTTAATTATAAGACTTTGAGTTTGGCGTACTTGAGCAGCAGATGCTTCTCCCCCACATTGCGAAAATCAATGGTCGCCGTACAGTTGTCAGGCGTCCCTTTGAGTTCTCTCACCACACCGATGCCAAAACGCGGATGCTCCACCTCAAAGCCGGCCTCGCAACGCATGCCGCCAATCAGCACGAAGTCCAATGTACCGCCATCCGACATGGCCGATGGTGAGATGCGGACCTTGCGCCCCTGGCCAAGAGACGGTGTGGAAGTTGAGGACACATTGTTCAGCGCAGGACGCGGCTTACTCGAGCTGGGCGCATATCTGTCAAGGTCCTGGATGTTCCAAGACAGACGGCTTGTGGAGCGATAGGGATTGGAACTGCCGAAGGCGACCTCTTGATTGTCTCCCATCTTGACATATCTCTTGTCCAGCTCGCTGAGGAAGCGACTGGGCTCGTACATATCCATCTGGCCGAAGTGGAAACGCGACTTGGCACAACTGATGAAGCAGTGGCGCTTGGCGCGGGTAATGGCTACATAGAAGAGACGCCGCTCCTCCTCGAGCTCGCGGGGATTGTAGAGTACCTGTATATTGGGGAAAAGGTTCTCCTCCATACCTACCACAAAGACAGTGTCGTACTCCAGTCCCTTGGAGGCATGCACAGTCATGAGCGTCACACGTTCTTGGCTTTCCTGTTCCTTACTCTCGTCGGTATCAGAGAGCAAAGAGACGACACTGAGGTAATCGCTCATTGATACATGGTCTCCTGCACCTTCCTCCCGCTGACTCTCTACAAAACTGCTGACGGCATTAAGCAACTCGGAGATATTGTCTTGCATGTCCTTGCCGTCCAAGCCTCCCAGACGATAGGCCTCGGCCATAATACCCGACTCCTTGACAATCGACTGAGCAATCGTGTAGGCATCTTGGTCTGAGCCGAAGTGCTTGCTGATCAGATTGCAGAAGTCGGTAAGCTGTTGGTGTGTCTTATTTTGCAGCTTAATGCCAAACTGCTGAGGGTCCTGAGCAACACTCCACACGCTCACGCCGGCTGTCGAAGCCGCGCGGAGCAATTTGGCTACCGTGACATCACCTACTCCACGCGCCGGATAATTGACGACGCGCTTAAATGCCTCCTCATCGCTCGGATTGACCGTGAGCCGGAAGTAGGCTAAGATGTCACGTATCTCCTTGCGGTCAAAGAAGGAGTGTCCCCCATAGATACGATAGGGCACCTGATACTTGGCAAGTACTTCCTCAAAGATACGACTCTGCGCATTGGTGCGATACAAGATGGCAAACTGCGAATAGGGCAAGTGCTCCTTGAGGTGCAATTCGCGTATCTGTCGACACACGATCTCGCCTTCTTCCACATCGCTGTAGGCCTTGGTAATCAGGATGGGCTCTCCGACTTGATTTTGACTGAAGATAGTCTTGGGTATCTGCTCCTTGTTGTTTTCTATCAAGCTGTTAGCTGCTCCAACAATAGTCTGCGTGGAACGATAGTTCTGTTCCAGCTTGAAGAGACGCGCATTGTCGTACTGGCTCGTGAACTGTAGGATATTGTCAATATCGGCTCCGCGAAAACTATATATACTCTGTGCATCGTCACCTACGACGCAGATACGGTGGTGAGCCGAAGCGAGGAGCGTGAGTATCTTGTGCTGAGCATAGTTGGTGTCCTGGTACTCATCGACGAGGATATACTGGAAGCGTTGTGCGTATTTGCTTCTCACTTCCGGATATTGGGCAAAGAGCAAATAGGTATAGAGCAGCAAGTCGTCAAAATCCATAGCGTTGGACTGGCGGCAGCGGTTGCAGTAGGCGGCATATATCTCTGCGGTACGCGGCATAAGGCTATTGGTATCACGCTTGGTGAGCTCGCTGGTCTCCTTGTATTCCTGCGGCAGTATGAGCGAGTTTTTAGCAGCAGAGATACGATTACATATTACCTGGGGCTTGTATACTTTATCATCCAGTCCCATTTCTTTGATGATGGCTTTGACGAGGCTCCGGGTGTCTGACGGCTGGTAGATTGTAAAACTTGGGGTGAAGCCAAAGACATGTCCTTCGACTCTCAGTATGCGGCTGAAGATGGAGTGAAAGGTCCCCATCCAGAGGGATGCCGACTCAGCGATCCCGACAAGCTGTGCAATACGGTCCTTCATCTCGCGCGCAGCCTTATTGGTAAAGGTTAGGGCCAATATAGTAAAAGGGCGCAGGCCGAGCTTGAGCAAGTAGGCGATCTTGTACGTGAGCACCATCGTCTTGCCAGAGCCAGCACCGGCGATTACAAGCGACGGCCCGTCGACATACTCTACCGCGCGTCGCTGCGCCTCGTTGAGCCGGTCCAGAAAATCTGTGTTGTCTGCCATTCAGTCCTTGTTGATTAATAGTTTCTGTCTTTCCATTTGCTATTGAGATAGGTCTTGAGACGCGCCTCCGAGACATTGTCCTGACTCTCCCAGATGCGCGTACTCTTAAGACTGTCGGGCAAATACTGCTGTTCGACAAAGTGACCCTCAAAATCATGGGGATACTTATAGTCTTTGCCATAGTCAAGCTTGGCCATGAGGTCTGTCGGAGCATTGCGCAAGTGCAGCGGCACAGGCTGGTTGCCTGTTTGCCTGACGAGCTCGAGCGCCTTGCCGATACCCATGTAGGCAGAGTTACTCTTGGGACTTGATGCTAGATAGACGGCACACTCGGCCAGAGGGATGCGGCCCTCGGGCCACCCTATCTTGCTCACAGCGTCAAAGGCGGCATTGGCTAGTAAGAGGGCGTTGGGGTTGGCCAAGCCGATATCTTCGGCTGCGGAGATGACAAGACGCCGGGCAATAAACTTGGGATCTTCCCCACCCTCCACCATACGGGCGAGCCAGTAGAGCGCTGCATCGGGATCACTACCTCGGATACTCTTGATAAAGGCTGAGATGATGTCATAGTGCATCTCGCCTCCCTTGTCGTAGGCCTGAGGATTGGTCTGTAGTTCCCGGGATACAATATCATTGGTAAAGACTACTGTCTCGTCTTCGGCATAGGAGGAGACGACGAGGTCTATGATATTGAGCAGCTTGCGAGCATCTCCACCGCTGTAGTCTAGGATAGCGTCCATCTCCTTGACCTCTATATGGCGCTTGCTGAGGATAGTGTCCTCCTTGATAGCACGGTCAAACAGCTTCCGCAGATCGTCTTTGGTCAGACTCTTGAGCACGTAGACTTGGCAGCGAGAGAGCAAGGGCCGTATCACTTCAAACGAGGGGTTCTCCGTCGTAGCACCAATCAGCGTCACCGTACCCTGCTCCACGGCTGCCAGCAGAGAGTCCTGCTGTGACTTGCTGAAGCGATGTATCTCGTCAATGAAGAGAATCGGAGCCGCTGAGTTGAAGAAGCGATTCTTGGCGGCCTTGTCAATGACATCTCTCACCTCCTTGACCCCACTGCTGACGGCGCTCAGGGTGTAGAAGGGTACCTCCAAAGCACGGGCACAGATGTTGGCAAGAGTTGTCTTGCCTACTCCGGGCGGCCCCCAGAGGATAAAGGAGGACAGGCTCTTATTGTCTATCATCCTGCGAATGACCCCATTGGGGCCTATCAGATGCTCCTGTCCGACATATTGGTCGAGCGTCAAAGGTCGGAGTCTCTCTGCCAAAGGTGTTGCCATTTCGCTTAGTCTTTAGTTTATCATGCTTTCTACAAGTTGTCCTCAATTCCCCATCGAGAGTCCCTGTTCCGTATCCAGACCTTCATCGCCCTCCTCATCGTACTGGTCATTGCGACGGCTACCTATCAACATCTGCTGCAGATCATACATAGAACCATTGTAGAGGTCGAAGTCCACTGTTCCTTTAATACCGTCGAGACGTCCGTTGTCAGTATACTGCCATAGCTTCCACGCGCCTTCGTACTTAAGCGTGTCGACGTAGTAGTGGGCAATCCAGTAGGGATACTCGTCAAAGACAGAGTCGCTAAGATACTTCATCTTAAACTTGTAATTGGTGTAGATGATGGGCTTTACGTCGTAGTGGTGCTCCACGATACGCAACCACGTGAGGGCGGCGCGCTTGATCTGATGACTTGTCAGCTCGCCCTTGTGCTCAATGTCGAGGACCGGAGGCATATCTCCCTTGGCCAGATGGACGTTGCGCAGGAAGTATCGGGCTTGGGCTTCTGCCGGTTCCGAAGGCAGGAAGAAGTGGTAAGCGCCACAAATGAAGCCTTCCTCACGGGCTTCGCGCTGATTACGATAGAAGTTTTCGTCGAGGAAGTCGGTACCCTCCGTCGCCTTGATGATGACGAAGCTTACTGGGTCATCGCCAATCTCGGCCTGCTTGAGAGACTTCCAGTCAATGGAACCTTGATAATGGGACACGTCGATGCCTCGAATGGAATATCCAGACGGCTCGGCCCCACGGCCAAACAAGCCCTTCCAACGTATGGAGAACGGACTCACAAAGACATAGTAGAAGAGCGCTGCATAAACGACCACTGTAAGCATTGCGAAAGTCCACAATGCCCATCTTGGCAAGCGAAAAGGCAACCATTTACCTTTGAGCCGCTTGGCGTGCTTAAACTCTAGCCGTACGATGTCCGCGAGGCCCATATCTGTATCTTAAAAAAAACATTTGGCCTTGGCCAGAGGCACAAGCCTCAGTCATTCTGGAGCATGCGCCACGGCCAAAGCCAAAGTCAATGTTTTCCGGATGTGGTATACCTACTTGCTCTGCTCGAGACGGAGAGTCTCAGTCGTCTTGTCGCAGACCTCAGTTGGTCCCCAGTACTGGATAGGACCTGGGTAGACATAGCAGGTATGCTTCTTCCACTCCTCGCGGTGAGCAGCAAACTCCTTGAAAGGCTTGCCGCCAAGCTCAACGAGGGCTTTACGGATCACAGGCTTCATCTTGCCGTTGCGCTTCTCCATATTGAGCATCATCGTGATGGGCACTCCGCCAGCCTTCCACTGGTCGGCGGGTGCTGTGGTATTCTTGACGATTGCCATGTATCCGGTCTTGCCAGCAGCGATGAGCTCCGAAGCGCTCACGCCAAGGCTATAGCAGTAGTCGGCGTCAAAGTTGGAAGGTGCTGCGCAGCGGCCTTCGTAACCGAAGAAGTGATGCTGGGCTGCAAACTTGCCTACATACTTACCCTCGGCCTTCATCTGCTTCAGCTTCTCGGCTACCATCTGACTCAGGAGCTTCTCTGTCTCAATGAGGCTGACCTGTACATTTCCGTGAGGGTCACGCTCGCCTGTCAGCTGCTCTGCGAAAGCACGCGGCAGGCTCTTGAATACCTCTGCATTGGCTGCGGAAAGCTTGCCGTTGAGCCACTCGATGCGGTCTGCGGGAGCGTCGGCGGCGTACTCCTTGGATGCGAGAAGGTCATTGAGCTCTGCTATCAACTTCTCGATAGAGGGGATAAACTCGATGAGGCCCTCTGGAATCAGCACGATACCAAAGTTGTTGCCGTCTTTGGCGCGGTCGGCTACGGCCTGAGCAATATTGTCGACGATATCCTGCAGGGTCTCACCCTTCTGCTGTACTTCCTCAGAGACGATGCAAATATTGGGCTGGGTCTCGAGTGCGCACTCCAGAGCGATATGGCTTGCAGAACGGCCCATGAGTTTGATGAAGTGCCAGTACTTCTTGGCGCTGTTGGCGTCACGCTCGATGTTGCCGATCAGTTCGCTATAGGTCTTGCAGGCGGTGTCAAATCCGAAGCTGGTCTCTATTTGGTCATTCTTGAGATCGCCATCGATGGTCTTAGGACAGCCGATGACCTGAATGCCGGTCTTGTGGGCGAGATAGTATTCTGCGAGAACACAGGCATTGGTGTTGGAGTCGTCGCCGCCGATGATGACAACAGCCTTGATACCCAGTTCGCGCAGGATCTCGAGTCCGCTCTCAAACTGGCTTTCCTCCTCCAGCTTAGTACGGCCAGAACCGATGATGTCAAAACCGCCCGTATTGCGGTACTCATCGATAATGTCAGAGGTCAGCTCAATATATTTGTGGTCAACGAGGCCGCCGGGGCCCAGCAGGAAACCATAGAGTTTGTTGGCGGGATTGAGGCGCTTGATGCCGTCAAAGAGGCCGCTGATCACATTGTGACCGCCGGGGGCCTGACCACCCGAGAGGATGACGCCGACATTCATCGGCTCCTTGCCGCTCTCGCTGGCCTTGTCACTGGGTACAAACTCTACCAGGGGAAGACCGTAGGTATTGGGGAAGAGGGCCTTGATCTCTTCCTGGTCGGCTACGCTCTGAGTCGGCTCACCCTCCTTGAGGGTTACGTTGCCCTTAAGTCCCTGGGGGAGCTTGGGCTGATAAGCAGCTCTTGCTACTTGCAATGCACTTTTTTTCATGATAATATTGTGAGATATAATAGTTGTCCTTATCGGTTTGCAAAGATAATGATTTCGCCTGACATAGCGGTGCTCTCCGTCCACTTAGATAGGAGGCGTATCAAAAAAAATGTATTCTGGGATACCCCTCTTTCTCCTCCGCCCAGCCACCATCCGGACCTTCTATTCTCGTCCTATCTCTTGGGGCATCTGACTGCAGTTGGAGATGCACTCCCCAACAAGACATTACCGCACGAACAGCCCATGAAGCCGACACACGACATATCGTCTGTCTTAGGCATGTCAACCAGCCCGCCATCTATGGAAGCGAAAAGGAAAAGAGCTCTTACCCCGCAGGCATCATGAAGCCGGTTAGCACCTCTTTAGAGAACGGTTCTTTACTATTTTACACTGATTCGTTATAATCTGTAGAATAATAAAATACAAAAATATCCACAACTAATACTTTCATAAAAATTAGTCTAGATTACCCATGGCTGAAAGTCACATCGTAAGTCGCTTATCACGTGTGCGGCAGGTCACTTACAGACAACTCAGGGCACAATCCTTGCCGCGCGTCGGAGGCACAATTTCTCCGCCTTCTTGGAATAGAAGCACAAAGTCCGGCATGGACGCTGCCATACCGGACTTTGCTATCTCTTATTACGCTAAGCGCAATTAGAACTCGGCGTTCTTGGGCGTACGCGGGAAGGGAATGACGTCGCGGATATTTTGCATGCCGGTGACGAAAAGGATCAAACGCTCAAAACCGAGACCAAATCCGGCGTGAGGGCAGGAGCCGTACTTGCGGGTATCGAGGTACCAGCTGTAGTTGCTCTCGTCCATACCGCGGGCGTGGATCTCGTCAAGCAGTTTGCCATAGTTCTCCTCACGGACAGAGCCTCCGATGATCTCGCCGATACGCGGGAAGAGCACATCGGTACCCTGCATGGTCTTACCATCGGGATTCTTCTTCATATAGAAGGCCTTGATCTCGCTGGGGTAGTCGTTCATGATGACAGGACGCTTGAAATACTCCTCTACGAGGTAACGCTCGTGCTCACTGGCGAGGTCCATGCCCCAGCCAGTGACAGGGAATTCAAACTTACGGCCGTCGCGTACTGCCTGCTCGAGGATCTCGATACCCTCGGTATAGGACAGACGGACAAAGTTCTCCTTGACGACAGACTGAAGCGTCTCCAGCAGCGTCTTGTCGATCATCTTGTTGAGGAAAGCCAAGTCATCCTGGCAATTGTCGAGTGCCCACTGCACACAGTACTTGATGAAGTCTTCCTCAAGATCCATCAGCTCGTCCTTATCCATGAAGGCGACCTCCGGCTCAATCATCCAAAACTCAGCCAAGTGGCGCGGCGTATTGCTATTCTCGGCTCTGAAAGTAGGACCAAAGGTATAGATGGCTCCCAGAGCCGTGGCTCCGAGCTCTCCCTCCAGCTGACCGCTCACGGTGAGGTTGGTCTTCTTGCCGAAGAAGTCTCTGTCATATGCTACATGGTCATCCTTACCCGTGCGGGCGAGGTCCAGTGTCGTGACTTGGAACATCTCTCCTGCTCCCTCGGCATCGCTGGACGTGATAATCGGAGTATTGAAGTAGTAGAAGCCATGGTCATGGAAATACTTGTGAATGGCAATCGCCATATTGTGACGGATGCGGAAGACTGCACCAAACGTATTGGTACGGAGGCGCAGGTGGGCGTACTGACGCATATACTCAAAGCTCTGTCCCTTCTTCTGCATGGGGTAGTCACCCGGACAGGGACCCAATATCTCTATCTTGGCCGCATGGATCTCACTGGCCTGACCGGCTGCGGGGCTCTTGCAGAGCTCACCCTCGACACTGAGGCACGCGCCCGTCGTAATCTGCTTGAAGAGCTCTTCGTCAAACTTGTCTGTGTCGGCAACTATCTGCACATTGTGGATGGTCGAGCCGTCATTGAGGGCAATAAAATGTACAACCTTGCTTGCGCGATGGGTACGTACCCAACCCTTGGCCACAATAGTCTTGCCATAGTCCTCCGACTTGAGGATATCAATTACCTTTGTGCGTTTCATATTGATATATAGGTGTATGTAATATTCTAGTTAAGCCTTATTCAAAGGCGCCCATACGAAGCATATTGACCTCTTCGGCTGTAAGGTAGCGCCACTGGCCACGACGGAGATTCTTCTTGGTCAGGCCGGCAAAGTAGACGCGATCGAGCTTGTTGACCTTATAGCCAAGACTCTCGAAGATACGGCGTACAATACGATTTTTACCACTGTGTATCTCGATACCCACTTGCTTGTGGTCGGTCTCACTGGCGTACTCCACGGCATCGGCCTTGATTTCTCCGTCCTCAAGCTCTATACCGTCGCGCATGCGCTGCATGTCTTCCTCTGTCACGATCTTATTAAGATAGACATGGTATATCTTCTTCTTAAGAAACTTGGGGTGCATCAGTCTCGAGGCCAGATCGCCGTCATTGGTGAGCAAGAGCACTCCGGTCGTATTGCGGTCCAGACGACCTACGGGGTAGATACGCTCGGGGCAGGCGGTGCGAACAAGATCCATGACTGTCTTGCGATTGTCAGGGTCATCGTTGGTTGTCACATAGTCGCGAGGCTTATTAAGCAGGACATAGACCTTGTCCTCCAAGGCAACGACTTTGCCCTTGTACTTGACGACATCATCACGCTGAACCTTGGTGCCAAGCTCCGTGACTACGACATCATTGACCATGACGTCGCCTGATGTAATATGGATGTCGGCTTCACGACGAGAGCAGACACCGGCATTGGCTAGAAACTTGTTGAGGCGCAGGGGCTGAGTCGGATCGACATCTACCTCTTTGTAGCGCACAACTTCCCGGGGCGGCGGTGTCATATATACACCATTGGACTTACGGGGAGAGGGTTTCTTGCCCATCTTGGGTCTGGGACGGCCGTTGCCTGACTCAAGAGAGCGTCCATAGCCCCGGGGGGCACGACTGGGGTAAGGACTGTACTCTCCCTGCTGATTGTACCGGTCTGAGGGCTGATAGGAACGACTGTAGTCGCGATTCTGATAGCCGTAGCCATGCTGTGGCCGCTGATATGATCCTTCATGCTCCCCATAAGGACGAGAAGCGTAATTGTCGCCACCATTCCAGCGTGACGATTGGCGGTTGTAGTTACGGCTATAACCTTCGTTCTCGCGCTGAGAACGCGGACTGTAGCTCTCCTGCCGACCATAGCCACGAGGCTGAGGGTAGCGGCCGCTGTATTCTGGGCGCTCGAAGCGCTCATTATAGGGATTGTCCTGACGTGGATATGATGAACGTGTGGATCTCTCCTGATAGTAATCACCGTTGTTCTGACGGTAGCCAGACTGGTAGGAACGGCGCGGACGCTGATAGTCACTGCCACGATGGTCGGCGTCAGGTTGATGATTGAATGGCTGATACCGTCTCTCATAGGCTGGTCTGTCCTCCTGACCGTCATATCTCTGTACAGGTCTGTGGGAATAGCCGTTGCCGTCATTACGCGGCTGCGTAGCTGCAGGGTGATTGGGGACAATCTTCTCACCACGCGGGATACGACGACGCGTACGGGGTGCACCGGCCGGCGAGCTAGACGCGTCGGATGCAGAGGAGTGCGGCGCTGCAGATCCTTCTGCGAGTGGGGTACTTAGTTCTTTTTCGTTTTCAGGTTTCATGTTTTCATTAGCCTCACGGCTGATTAAAAGGTTTAATAAACTTAGCGGTAATATCTTGTGGATAGTAATTAGATACCTGTGTAGGTATGGGGGGTGATTGCGCGGAGCTCCTCCTTCACACTCTCGCTGACGTTGAGTCCGTCAATGAAGTGGCGAATGCTCTCCTGGGTAATATCATTATTGGTACGGGTAAGAGCCTTAAGCGCCTCGTAGGGATGAGGATAACTCTCGCGACGCAGGATAGTCTGGATACCCTCTGCGACGACAGCCCAGCAGTCATCGAGGTCGCGGCGGATGGTCTCCTCGTGGAGCAGGAGCTTGTTGAGTCCCTTGAGCGAACTCTTGATGGCAATGAGGATATGCCCGAGGGGCACACCGATATTGCGAAGGGTCGTAGAGTCGGTCAGGTCGCGCTGCATGCGGCTTATCGGCAGCTTCATGCTGAGGTGGGCCAGCAGAGCATTGGCTACGCCGAGATTGCCCTCCGAGTTTTCGAAGTCAATGGGATTAACCTTGTGAGGCATAGCACTCGAGCCAACCTCTCCTGCCTTGATCTTCTGTTTGAAATAGTTCATCGAGATATACTGCCAGAAGTCTCGATCCATATCGATGATGATGGTATTGATACGGCGCAGGGCGTCAAATATCTCTGCCGTAAAATCGTAATTGGATATCTGCGTGGTGTACTGCTCACGCTCCAAACCCAGCGTATGGTTGACGAAGTCATTGGCAATCGCCTTCCAGTCATAGTCGGGATAGGCTACGTGATGCGCATTGAAGTTGCCCGTCGCACCACCAAACTTGGCTGTAAACGGAATTCGCTTCAACTCGTCAAACTGTCGCTCCAGACGATAACTGAAGACCTTGATTTCTTTGCCCAGACGGGTCGGGCTAGCCGGCTGACCATGAGTATGGGCAAGCATCGGGATATCCTTCCATTCCTCAGCGAGCAAGTTGAGCTTGTCGATCAGTTCTGTCAGCGCCGGTTGGTACACCTCACGGATGGCATCGCGCATCATCATGGGGAAAGAAGTATTGTTGATATCCTGCGAAGTGAGGCCAAAATGGATAAACTCCTTATAAGCGTCAAAGCCTCCAATCTGATCCATCTTTTCCTTGATGAAATACTCTATGGCTTTGACATCGTGATTGGTCACACGCTCTATCTCCTTGACACGGGCTGCATCAGATTCGTTGAAATCGGTATATATACTCTGCAGCTTGTCGAGCAGTGCATGATCAATTCCCTTGAGCTGAGGCAAGGGTATCTTGCAGAGCATGATAAAATACTCTATCTCGACATGCACTCTGTAACGGATCAATGCATATTCGGAAAAATAGTTACTCAGTACGGAGGTCTTCTCATGGTAACGGCCGTCAATGGGACCAACAGCCGTCAAACTGTCAAGCGTGAGCATCTTATAGGGTATTATAACTTAAAGGTGATACAAAGATAATTTATTTATAGGAATAGTCCAAATGAATGCTTACAAAAAGGAGCAGAGTTGTCGTATAAGCCGGGTTTTGTCCCCGAGTCGGCCTTGACAGCAAAAAACTCGGGTGTCTGCCATTTATCTAGGCCATGCGTCACCACACAGCTCCATCATTCTACCCTCCAGCGTCGTTCCACTCAGGCGAGCCGCCCTTTAGCACACTGGTATACTTGAACTTTCAGCATCTGAGGCGTACACGACAGATATCACTACCTGCCGCCGTGAGCTCTTGCCTCACGTTCTCACCCTTACCGACACAGGCCGGCGGTTGTTTTCTTCTACGCTGCTTCGCCCTCACGGACGACTTCCCGTTAAGAAGCAGATTGCTCTATGCTGCCCGGACTTTCCTCTTTCACCCGAGGGTGACAGCGGCAGGCCACCACAACTCTACTCTATGATATATTCAGGTATCCAAAAATCTCAGCTGCAAAGTTACACATTTTTAGGAGAGTGAATGTCCTATATTTCCCTAAAAATTAAGATTTAGTGCGCCATACTTCAGTAGCATCCGTATCGGGTGACATTCAGCCAAGCCCAACTTCTATCCGATACCTGCTAACAGCCCTGCAATTGTCATGCGCAACCGAGATACCGCGTCTTTACTCCCCCACCCTTTCCCAATCACTTCTCCTTATACAAATGCCATGAGAATATAGCGCTGTATGAGGAAATGCAGCACAGATGCTCCTACTATGAGACTGCGGAAGCATCCACGTAAGAGACAAAATAAAATGAACAAACTTCATAACAACAAGACAAAACTCCAAAGGCCCTGCGTGACAGACATACAGTCAAACACCCCGGCGTGACACTTGACGTTGCCACAGAGGACAATGGCACGTGCCTGAGTGCGGCAAGATCGAAATCATTGCAAATGAACACGTGACAACAGAAGGCGGCAAAATGTCGTGGAGAACGCGCAGTCGATGTTGAGGTGTCTGATGCTACAGCTAAGAAACAATTAAAATTCAGATCGGTCCAATCGATTTTGTTGTACTGTTCCAACACAGTCCATCGCGTCACTTCCAAGACAGCACACTTTGAAAATATCTTCACGTGTGAAATCATCGTACGTATACGGTCATCATCTCCGTATAATAGCCAATGTGTACGACCCTTCGTAGTTTTTTATATAATAAATTTTAAATACTGCCTCGTACTGGTACCGACTCCATCATTTCAAGTCACCTTGTTCACGTTACAAGGTCAGATGTAGTTTAAACTAGGTCCGATGTAGTTTAAATTGTAAGGCGAGTTGTTATTGCTTGATAGACAAATAGTTACAAACGCACCAAATGACAGCTGCAAAATATTGGAATTCAACAAGTTAAAGAACTAATTTAAATAGATTGTCGACTGCTATTCTTAGAGAACCAACTGGCCTCTTCAAAATAATTTTTTATTATAGAATGATTACCCCTACAAGACTTTGTAAAATTGGACAAGCTTTCCGAGCATATAAGCTCTTGATAAACAATTACCTGCAAGAGAGAGAGGCATCAGAACCAGGCCTATATCGTCTAAAAGCGATGCAAACAGAAATGACTTTTATTTATAAAGGAGGACAAGAAGCGTAATCGACGCATCATTAGTCCCAAATCATCCGATTACCCTTTCAAAGAGGCGTCTATTACGGGCGTATGTCCGCAAAATAAACAATAAATGCGGCGAAAGAATTACCGGTTCACATTCACCGGACAATAAAAAGAGTTTTCGGTACATTGATTTTTCACTGATCTGAAATAGTGGCCTACGTCCGGAACAAATGGGGGAAAATATGAGAACATACAAAAGAGGCAGGCCCTAATGGACCTGCCTCTCGTTGAGTTATAATAAATCTAAATAATTATTGAAGCTCAACAGTAGCACGACGGTTGTAAGAGATCGGAGAGAGGTCGTTTACACCACCTGCAGCCTTAACGATGATATTGTCGCGGCTTACACCCATCTTTACAAGTTCGTTAGCAACAGCCTCGGCACGAGCCTTGCTCAACTTCTGGTTGAAGGCAGCGCTACCAGTCTTGCTATCAGCATAACCTGTAACAACAATCTTGTTGCCATTAGACTTAGCGTAGTTAGCAACTTCCTTGACATTGACGAGGTCCTTGCGAGAAGCAATCTTGGACTTGTTGATGTTAAAGAATACGGACTGTGCAGTAGTAGCCAGTTCCTTCTTAACAACTTCCTTGGTCCCAGCCTTTTGGTTAGCCAGAAGGTTCTTCAAGCGAGCGTTCTCGTTCTGAGCGTCACGCAGAGAAGCGTTGAGAGCGTCCATCTGCTCCTTGTTCATAGCCATGAGAGCGTCAACATCGGGCACTTTCTCCCATGTGGACTTGCCAAGGTTGAACTGGAGACCAGCTTCAGCTGTGATGATACGGTCGTAGTTGACGAAAGAGTGACCCTCCTTACCCTCATGACCCGGGGCAGTCTTCAGACCATCGGTCTTAGGCTCAAGGCTGTTGGCGCTAAGGTCAAGATAGATATTGAGGTGCTTGCTCAGACGCCAAGTGTTGAGGATACCAGCGTTCCAGCCCATGCCATAGATATTGTCAGAGCAGTTGCGGGTAACGCCTGCGCCCAAGTAAGGAATGAAGTTCCAAACACGAGTTGAGTTGTAGCCAAAGAGAAGGTTGCTCAGATTGAAGAGCACTTGCTCATTGGCAGTCCAGTAATACTTACCATGCTCCTTGTTGACGCTATTGTTCTCAGATACGACAGCTTTGCCCCATACGCCATTGACTTTGGTACGGAGTCCGATACCGGGAGTAAACCACTTACCTACGCCTACGCCGAAGCCCCAGTCACGACGGAATGCCTTGAAAGGATTGTTGTCAAGACCCAGTCCGTGCTGCTCGTTGGAGTAGAATACATTGTAAGCACCACCTACCTGTACGAACCAATTGCTCCAGAAGGAGTTGGTTGCTACGCTGTACTTCTTAGTAGGTACATTTGTCTCTTGAGCGAGAGCAAATGAAGACAAGCCTACAAAGGCCAATACAAACATTAATTTTTTCATACTTCTTATTTTTTAATTATAACTCTGTTGTTCTTCAAAGTCTTTTAACAATTCATTTTCACTGCAAAAGTATGAAAAGTCCCGATAGCGAACAAATTTTTAGCGTAAAATCTTTTGGCAAATTAGTTTTTTTTCAACAAAAAGGCCATTTCTTCCTATTTAAGCAATGCCTTAAGCTTATCTGCATCCAATATGGCCATGACCTGATGGCCCTCAGGTGTGTATTTTGGCGTTTGGCAGGACAACAAATCAGCAATAAGTTGGTTCATTTCGTCCTTTGTCAACTGCTGATTGGGTAAAATTGCGTTATTTTTTGCTAATGTTAAAGCTATAGAAGAATGAAGCGTGGATTGAGGTGTCTCCTTGGTGCCATATTGACTGAGAATGTACATAACAAAATCCACAGAATTTTGTCGCTCAGTGCCCGCGGGTACACCCTTGACAGCATAGCTGCCTCCACCCATCGAGGCGATATCAAAGCCGACAGCCTTGAAGTCGTCCAAAAGCCTATTGAGTACAACAGACTGCGAGACGGGTATCTGGAAGAGCTCTGGGAAAAGCAGCCCTTGGGAAATGCCATCGTGATGGGCAAGTCGCGCCAGGAACTTGTCATAAAGTACACGGATATGGGCCCGATGCTGGTCGATAACCATCAGTCCCGACTGGGAAGATGTAATGATGTACCTGTCATACTGCATGCACGAAACCCCCTCGGCTTCCCACTCTTTTCGGTCTATTTCTGGCGCGTCGCGATAGAGGAGCGCATCTTGTTGCCCCGGTACCTCTCTCTCGGGTCGTGGGCTACCGTAGAGTGACTCCCAGTGCGGATCTACCGGATGCGCCGAGTGGCGACAATCGTATCCGCCCTGTCCGGCAACAGCCCTGGAAGCGGGCTTGTCAAAGGGATTGTAATCCTGCTGTACAGAGACTTGAGGCGGTATATTGGGCTTGGGATTTTGCGGATTGTATGTCGGTATGCTAGGTACGGAAGCAGGAGTAAAGTCTATCGAGGGCACTTCGTTGAAGCGTCCGAGGGCTTCCTTGATCACCGCCATAAGTATCTGCCAGATGGCCTGCTCGTCGGAAAACTTGATTTCGGTCTTTGTCGGGTGAATATTGACGTCTATCCGCGAGGGATCAACTTCCAGCATGATGAAGTAGGCTACCTGACGGTCTTGGGGCACTAGTCGCTCATAGGCAGACATTACTGCACGATGGAAATAGGGATGGCGCATATATCGCTCATTGACGAAGAAGAATTGCTGCACGCCCTTCACTCTCGCGCTCTCGGGCGTGCCGACAAAGCCGTCGACGGTGACCAGCGAGGTCTCGACGTGGATGGGCAGCAAGTTTTTGTCAAGGCTCGCGCCGAAAATGTCTACGATGCGCTTCTTGAATGAGCCGCTGCGCAAATCGAGCAGCAAGTTGCCGTCGCGATGGAGAGTAAACTCGACGTCGGGATGGATGAGCGCTACGCGCTCAAACTCCTGCATGATATTCTTCATCTCCGTCACGTCGGACTTGAGGAAGCGACGGCGAGCGGGAACGTTGTAAAAGAGATTGTTGACCGTAAACTGCGCTCCCCTCTGACAGGCAACAGGATGCTGGTCGATGACCTTGGCGTTGGACAAGGAGAGGCTAATGCCGAGCTCGTCATCAATAGTACGGGTGCACAGTTCGACTTGAGCCACAGCGGCAATAGAGGCAAGGGCTTCGCCGCGAAAGCCCATGGTGTGGAGACGGAAGAGATCCGACGCGTCCTTAATCTTGGACGTCGCGTGTCGTTCAAAGGAGAGGCGTGCGTCTGTCTCCGACATGCCCTTGCCATTGTCCACCACTTTGATGGAAGTCTTGCCGGCGTCGGTCACCCACACATCTATCTTGTCAGCTCCCGCATCAATGGAATTTTCCATAAGCTCCTTGATAACCGAAGCGGGGCGCTGGATGACCTCACCTGCAGCAATCTGGTTGGCAACTACATCGGGCAAAAGGTGAATGATATCGGCCATAGTTGAGTCTTACTTGATATTTTTCAAGCTTTGGAAAGGCACGGCACGTCTCACTGTCTTGCTGAGCTTGGTACCGGCCGTCTTATCCCGCCAGACGAAGATGTCATCTTTGTCCTTCGGACGCATGTAGTCAAACCAGGCGAAATTGCCAAGATACATATTGTCTTTGGTCGTAAAGGCCAGAGGGTAGAAAGTGCCCGAAATCTCACGGGTCCAAATCTTTTGCAACTTTTTGTTTTCCATAAACATGCGCATGAGACTGGTCTCGGAGTGATTCATGCCTGTCATCGTACTATCGCTATCAAAGGGGAAGTAGAGCACGACGACGTTGCCGATGGCCCGGCATTCGCGCATCTCCTTGTTTTGGAAGAAGACGCGCATCTCGCTACTCGTAATCTGATTGTAGTAGACACTGTCTATCTGCTCGACCATCAAGGCTTGGTTGACGACGCGTATGCTGTCGATGGTGGAGTCATTGAAGTAGGCATGTATCTCTTCACCAAGGATCTGGCGTTTTTCGCTCCAAGCTATGGGGTTGCCGTACATAGAGAGAAGACGCAGGGATGAGTTGTACGACATCGAGTCAGCCACAGACTGTATGTCCGTACGGTAGGAGCGCACATGATAGTAACCGCGAAGCACGCGGTAGACGGAATCTGTCTTTAAATTATACGTATATACTTTAAATGTATCCGCGTGCAGATAGAGTGTATCCGGCTGGGAGTAGTTGCGCACCTCGGCCTTATCGTGAGCCAGAGCAAATCCTGTACGTTCATTGTAGTAACAATAGTCACCGGTGAGGATGTTTTTGTTAACCTTGTCGTGGTATATCACATTATGAAAAGCCTCAGAGACACCTGTATCCTTGTCGTAAACGACAGAGTCCCCAACCATCTGGCGATCCTTGTTGACTATGATGGAGCGATCCAGGAGTACGACGCTCTTGGTCACCGTATTAAAATTTCCCTTTTCGGAGTAGATATGTGTGTCACCGCTTACGACATTGGATGGGCCAGTCATCCGAGCCATCTTGGTACGTGTGTCATAACGCAGAGTATCGGATGTCAGCACATAGTCCTTGCTGACGAGCTTCACATTGTAATTAAATAGCGCCTTGCGCGTCGTCGTCTCATACTGTCCCCAGTCAGAGGTCAGCACATTGTCGCCGTCAACCAACTTGCCTCCTTCAAAGAAGTAGCCTTCGTTGTAGACACGGTCGTAGTTGAGACTGTCGGTGTACAAGGTCGTCTTACGGTGCTTGAGCACAACCTCTCGTCGGGCCTGGGCAATCTGGGAGTTGCCATCATAATAGATGTACTTGCCGCGTAGTGAGAGGGTGTCACCCTGAATCATCCTTACGTGGCCAAAACCTTCGAAGCTGTTGGTACTCTGATAGAAGCAGGCGCTGTCGCAATAGAGTTGCACACCATTGTGGCTGAAAGAGACATGGCCAACAAAGACCTGTACATCGGGACGTTTGAATTGGTCGTAGCTGACCCGGTCAGCATGACGCAGCACAATCTTCTCCCCCTTTGGGCGTGGCTTCGACTTCGTGTTTTTGGCTGATGCTGTACCGGCACAGAGCAGCATAGACACAAATAGGAGCAAGAGACAGGTGCCTGATACTCCTATTTGCTTTATCGCGTATGCGAGAGATTTGCAGTACATCATTTTATCCATCCGGGATACCGGTAGCCAGTCTTACGCCAACCGTCCTTGATGCTGATATAAGTTGTCGCTTGTTTGTCCCTGATCCACTTGTCCAGGATTTCCTGCTGGCGTTTTTCCGACACAATATTGGTCAGTGTCTGGAAGTCCTCAGTAATATCGGCCTTGTGACCTGGGTAACGGTTCTTAAGCAGTACGATAGCACACACTTCCTGTCCTTTGCTGTTGACCATGGTGAAGGGGTCAGAGACTTCACCTATATGCATCTTGTCGACGACTTTTGCCACTTCCTGCGGCAAGTCTTTCATTTCAAACTTTGAAGTCTGCGTCCGTGTCTCGGGGTCAACGTTGGCCATAAGTCCGTTGTTGTTCTTTGTATCCTTGTCATCGGAAATGACTTTCACCGCGTCCTCAAAGGAGAATTTCTTGGCTCTGATATCATTGGCCACGCTGTCGAGACGATTGAGCGTCACCTTGACCTCTGTATCCGACACACGAGGCTTACGCAGGATATGCCGCACATCGACCTTGTCACCACGGCGTCCGATGAGCTGGAGGATATGGTAGCCATACTCCGTCTGTACAATACGCGAGACAGTCTTGGGATCTGTCAGAGAGAAGGCAACATTGGAGAACTCAGGCACCGTCTCCGCCTTGCCCTTATAACCTATCTCTCCTCCCTGGCGCGCAGAGCCTTCATCCTCTGAGTAGAGGCGTGCAAGGGTCTCAAAGCTTGCCTCTCCGGAGTTGACGCGGCGCGCGTAGTCAAGCAGTTCATTTTTAACACGTTCTATCTCCTCAGGAGCGACCTCCGGGGCACGAGTAAGGATTTGCACCTCGACCTTAAGGGGAATGTACGGCAGGCTGTCCTCGGGCATGGTCTTGAAGTAGCGTCTTACCTCGGCTGGGGTCACCTTCTTGTCACCAATGATCTTTTTCTTTTCTTCCTGGATCTTTTCCGAGTCAATATAGTACTTGATGATTTCGGCGCGTATCTGCTTGATGCTCATGCCACGGTATTCCTCGAGCTTCTCCTCCGAGCCTGCCATCTGTATCATGTAGTTAAGTTGCTCGTTGACCATGGACGATACGTCTGACTCGGCCACCTCTATACTGTCTATGGCAGCCTGGTGGAGAAAGAGCTTCTGTATGGCAAGCTGTTCGGGTATGACGACGTAGGGGTCGCCGTCAATGCGTTGTCCTTGGAGCTCGGCGTTGATCCGCTGGTACTCCACGTCAGAGCGCAGGATTGCCTCGTTGCCCACGACCCATATCACTTCGTCGAGCGACTTATCCTGTGCCTGCGCTGTCGGAGCCAGCAGCGATAGTGAGAGTGCTAGCATCAGGCAATGCAGCAATCTGTTACGATATATTTTCATGGTAGTTTATCAGTGTTTGTTGACGGTAGCCAGAACATCAGAATTGATTTTGACGTCATACCGTTTGTGAAGCTGCTTGACCCACTCCTGCTCCATATAGTCCTGGTAGTCTGAGGTGAGCTTGCCCAGCACATCGGTATAAGTCTCTGGTTTGGATATCATCCTGCCGGCCAGTCCGTAGTAGGGGAAGACTCTGTTGGTCTTAGGGGCTGCTCCTCCATAGCGGAGGTAATCGACAAACTTGTTGTCGCCTTTACCATAGACGCCGTAGACGACGCCGACCTGGCGCTGGGTTTTGCCGATGAACTGCTTCTCATAGGCTGCGATGCCCTCGCCGTCCTTCTGCTTGTTGAAGTAATTGACAGCATCGTCCACAAGCTTCTGAGTGTGTCCCTGGATGACGTATCCCTTGAAGTGGGGCTCATCCCAGACATAGCGCTTCCTGTTTTTCTTGTAGTAGGCCTCCTTGCCCTTCTTGTCCGCAGCTGCTTTTTTCCACACGTATTGGTCGCATATATTGTAGAGCAAAAGCCCGTCGTGGTACTCATTGATGAGATACTGCAGTTGAGGAGATTGCTTGACTGCCTCTGCCTCGACATTGCGCATCACATCCTCACGTGTCAGTTTGCCATTGGAGTCACTTATCATCTTGGCAATCTTGTGCTCCTGAGCGTCCTGCTCTATGCCACGTGCCTTGAGCAGACGTACGATCTCCGCCTTCTGTACATCATATGGCTCGAGTTTGGAACGTTGACGCATGAGAATAATGTGGTAGCCCATAGTAGAACGGAAGGGCTTGGACATCTCACCTGCCTTGAGGGCATAGGCTTGCCGTTCAAACTCAGGCAGAGTGCTTTTAGGTCCAATCAAGGGCAACTCACCGCCATTGGCAGCAGAAGATTTATCGTCGGAGTATTTTCTGGCCAGCATGGCAAAGTCACCTCCTTGCTTCAAGACTTGATAAATCGAGTCTATGCGCTGGCGAGCCTTCTCGTCCTCTGCAGCATCCGCCTTCTGAGGGACAATGATCATGATATGACTCAGTCTCAGCAGGTCGCTGTCACCTACAGCCCGCTGCTCCTCCGCATATACATTGCGTGCTACAGAGTCGATATAGTTCTCGTCACTAAGATAGGGCTTGAGTTGGGCATCACGGTAGACTTTAAATTCCTTTTGGAAAGCCTCTGTCGTGTCCAAGCGGGCATCGAGGGCTGCACGCACCTTGAGCTTGTAGTTGACAAACATGGGCACATATGCCTCTATCTTGCGATGGTCTTTCTCCAAAGCACCCTTGGTATTCTTGTTGAGCGCGTATTCAAACTCCGACCGCCTGACGTCCTGACCTGCAATCGTCATAAGAACAGGATCATCCGACTGAGCCAGTACCGGACATGCCAGCAAAAGCGTCAACACGGCCAGCAAACTCTTTTTTATCATTTTTATATAATGCAAAAAGCGATTCGTACCTATTAAGTCCCCTATATCGGGATTTTACAGTGCAAGAAGGCAGATGCTCCCCACACTGCGCAACACCAGTCCTACGACTGAGGGCTATAGTTGGGCGCCTCACTCGTGATAGTGATGTCGTGAGGATGACTCTCAAGCACACCCGAGTGGGTAATACGGGTAAACTTGGCATTGTGCAGCGCATCTATCGTTGCGGCACCGCAATATCCCATCCCTGAGCGCAGTCCACCGGCCAATTGATAGAGGACCTCCTGTACGGTGCCCTTGAAGGGGACGCGTCCGCTGATACCCTCGGGCACCAGTTTCTTGGTCTCAACTACGCCGGACTGGAAGTAGCGGTCCTTGGAGCCGTTCTCCATAGCCTCGAGAGAGCCCATGCCGCGATATGTCTTATACTTACGGCCGTTGAAGATGATGGTTTCACCCGGAGACTCTTCTGTACCAGCCAGGAGCGAACCGATCATGACAGAGTTGCCGCCTGCAGCCAATGCCTTGACGATATCTCCAGAATAGCGCAGTCCGCCGTCAGCGATCAGGGGCACGCCTGTACCCTCAAGCACCTGGGCAACGTTGTAGATAGCAGAGAGCTGTGGTACGCCCACACCGGCAATGATACGTGTCGTACAAATGGAGCCTGGGCCAATACCCACCTTGATGGCATCGGCACCTGCATCAAGCAGCATCCTGGCAGCCTCACCAGTAGCCACATTGCCCACGACAATATCTATGTCGGAGAATGCGCGGCGGGCCTCCTTAACCTTTTCGATGACGGAGCGCGAATGTCCATGAGCCGTATCGATAACAATAGCATCTACACCAGCCTTGACAAGTGCCTGTATGCGGTCAAAAGTGTCGTTGGTCACGCCTACACCTGCGGCTACGCGCAGACGGCCCTTGGAGTCCTTGCAAGCGATAGGCTTGTCCTTGGCCTTGGTGATATCTTTGTAAGTGATGAGTCCTATAAGTTTGCCGTCTTTGTCTACTACTGGCAATTTTTCAATCTTGTTTTCCTGCAGTATATGGCTTGCGCTCACGAGATCAGCTTGCTGGTTAGTCGTCACAAGGTTTTCACTTGTCATCACCTCGTCGATAGGACGGTCCATATTCTGTTCAAAGCGTAAATCCCTGTTGGTTACAATGCCGACCAAGTGGCCTTCTTCATCGACCACGGGGATGCCGCCGATGTGGTACTCATTCATTAGAGCCAAAGCGTCGCGCACCTTGGATCCGCGTCGAATGGTTACAGGATCGTAAATCATACCATTCTCCGCACGCTTGACGATGGACACCTGACGAGCCTGCTCGTCAATGGACATATTCTTGTGAATGACTCCGATACCGCCTTCACGCGCTATAGCAATCGCCATGGTACTCTCGGTCACCGTATCCATAGCCGCGGAAACAAAGGGGATATTAAGCTTGATGTGGCGCGAGAAACGCGTCTCAAGATTTACCTCACGGGGCAACACCTCCGAGTAAGCCGGTATCAGCAACACATCATCAAAAGTCAGACCCTCAAACGCAATTTTGTCTTCTACAAATGAACTCATAGGATTTTAGAATTAATTTGCGTACAAATTTACCACTTTTTTCCTTAACGTTCCAAGCCTGCTTCCAACTTTTTAAGTCCGCTGCACAAGTTTTAGAGCTCTTTGCCGGATAGGGCTCAAGGAATAACGGTTTTTTATATTACATTCCCCTACTCAGCCTTCTGTCTCCACACGTCCAGCAGTCCCACTTTCCGGATTTTCTATTCTTCCTTCAGCCCGCTCCTCCATGACTGCCGACAGTTCGCTCGTAATAGGCTACAAAAAAAATGCACGGCTCCTAACCAGTCGTCTGAGATTGACTACAAAACATTAGAGAGTCCTTACCTGTCGAATGTGACAAGCGAAAAAGAAATGCCTATCTCTATAAGATTTGAATGTACTCGTACTTCTTCTTCTCTTGCGTCACTATAAAATGTTTGTCTTTCTGCTTTATTCTTGACAGCCTCCGGCATGTCTCCGATTTATACTTTGCCTTACTCGTCTCTCCCCCCCATTATGTGTACAAGTCGTCAGCAGGCTCCACATAAGAGTACCTTTTCAAATGCCACAAAACCCAAACTATACTGCCTGCAATATGGACTTGATGCAGAGCAATATTGCATCTGATAGCAGAAGTCTTACTTTATAGTACCATAAGAAGCCCTTCTATTACAGCTACAAGCCGTCTTGTCAGCTCTGCGAGTTGACTTGTGATGCGCTACAGAGGGAAATTTATAAAAAGTTACCCACCGAGTGAGTACAAAAAGCGACCTGGAAGGCTGATGTCCTCATCTGCTCCTCGTAACATGCCGACTTGCTCTGTGGTGCCAGCCCTTGATGCCATTACACATCAACCTCTTACGGGCTCACGGCCGCCTGTCTCTCACTACCAAATGTACCGCTTCCAACTGCATACCACCGCATCGAAAAAGCATGCGTTCTAATCCATACGGAATATCGCATGGGAGTCCCCGTGGAATTCAGCTCACGAGAACAAGGCGAGTAGAGCGCCCTCAATTGGCCATGTCTGAGATGAACTTGATGCGTACCAGCCGTACTTCTTCCTCGCTGTAGTCGTCGCCAAGCTCAGCCATAGCCGTATCAAGGTCATCTGTCTCCGACTCCCTGAAATACTCGTAGATATCGTTGAGTTGGTCTTCGTCAATGACATCCTTCAGGAAATAGTCGATATTGATCTTCGTGCCTGAGTAGACGATGGCTTCTATCTCGTCGAGCAATTCGTCAAACTCCATGCCGTTGGCGCTGGCGATATCGTCAAGCGCAACGAGGTGATCGATACTGTGGATAATGGAGACCTTAAGCTTGGACTTGTTGGCCACAGTCCTTATGCGGAGATCAGCGGGGCGCTCGATGTCATTCTCTTGGCAATGACGCTTGATGAGGTCACAGAAGGCCTGACCGTACTTGTGAGCCTTGCCTACGCCGACGCCTGGGATATTTTGCAGTTCCTCGATTGTGACGGGGTAAGTTGTGGCCATCGCCTCGAGAGACGGATCCTGGAAGATGACGTAAGGAGGCACGTTCAACTGCCGTGAGAGCCGGCGGCGGAGATCCTGAAGCATCTGGAAGAGTGCCGGATCGACGGCAAAAGAAGCCGCATCCTGCACAGTCTCGTCTGCAGCATCAAGATCATCGAAGTCATTATCCTCAGTCACAGTAAAGGATACAGGGTGCTTGATAAACTTTTTGCCGGCATCAGTCACGCGCAAGGCCCCCTTGTTCTCAATCTGCTTTTCCAGATATCCGGCCAGCACAGCCTGACGTATTACTGACTGCCAAAGCGTCTCTTCGTCATCACTGGCAATGCCGAACTGCTCCAGCTGATCATGATGGTGGTCAGTGATAAGTTCGGTCTCTCGGCCGGTGAGGATATCCATTATATATTGTTCGTCAAAATTCTCCTTGACGGCCAGAACGGTCTCCAGCACGTCAACCAATTTTTCTTTAGCTTCCACGCTTTTCTTAGGATGTAAACAGTTATCACAATTGCCGCAGTTTTCCTCCGGATATTCCTCTCCGAAATAATGCAGCAGGAGACGCCGCCGGCACACAGAGGACTCAGCATAAGCAGCCGCCTCACGGAGGAGCTGACGGCCGATATCTTGTTCGCTGAGAGGCTTGTCCTCCATAAATTTCTCAAGTTTCTGGAGATCCCGGCTACTATAGAAGGCGATGCAGCGTCCCTCGCCTCCGTCGCGTCCGGCACGTCCTGTCTCCTGATAGTAGCCTTCAAGGCTCTTGGGGAGATCAAAGTGGATGACAAAGCGCACATCGGGTTTGTCAATACCCATACCAAAGGCGATTGTCGCCACGATGACATCGATGCGCTCCATGAGGAAGTCATCCTGAGTCTGGCTACGCAGGGCTGCATCCATGCCTGCATGGTAGGGAGCAGCCTTGATATCGTTGACCTTGAGTTGTGCGGAGAGGTCTTCCACTTCCTTGCGGCTTAGGCAGTAGATAATGCCGCTCTTACCGGGATTTTGCTTGATATACTTGATGATCTGACTTGTCGCGTCCTTGGCGCTCTTCTTGGGGCGTACCTCATAGTAGAGGTTGGGACGATTGAAGGAGCTGCGAAACTCTTTGGCATCGACGATACCCAGGTTTTTCTTGATATCCTGACGCACCTTGTCTGTCGCCGTAGCGGTCAAGGCGATGATGGGAGCGCGTCTGATACGGTCGATGGTGGGCCTGATATTGCGGTACTCGATGCGGAAGTCATGTCCCCACTCCGAGATGCAATGAGCCTCGTCTATGGCGTAGAAGGAAATCTTCATCTGCCTGAAGAAGTCGATATTGTCCTCCTTCGTCAGTGTCTCGGGAGCGACATAGAGCATCTTGGTCTTGCCAGAGAGGATGTCGTCTTTGACCTCTGAGAGCTGGGCCTTGGTCAGAGTCGAGTTCATGAAGTGAGCAATGCCATCATCATCGGCTATCTGCCGCATGACATCCACTTGATTTTTCATCAGTGCGATCAGCGGGCTGATGATAATGGCCGTACCGTCCATGATGAGTGCCGGCAGCTGGTAGCAAAGTGACTTGCCGCCACCTGTAGGCATAAGCACAAAGGTGTCCTTTCCACTGAGGACATTGCGTATGATAGCCTCCTGATCTCCTTTGAATGTATCAAATCCAAAGTAATGCTTAAGGACTTTGAGTAATCTTCCGTCTTCTTTCATATACCTTGAGGGGCACAACTGGGTAAAAACTGGTTGTGACCAAACAAAGTTATAAACAAAAGGATTTATCCGACTATTTTTTTGGAAATATTTTTTGCTTTCGCCGTGTTTTTAGGCTTTCATGCGGGATTTTTCTTTCTTTTCTCCTTGTGAGAGCGATTTTGCCTCAAATCTTTCCTTGGCATACTCTGCAGTCACTTGGAACGATCGCTTGCGCGAGGAAGGCAGGGTAAACATCGCGTCAACCATAATCGTCTCGACGATAGAGCGGAGTCCGCGGGCGCCGAGCTTGAAGCTGATAGCCTGATCGACGATGAAGTCCAACGCCTCGGGAGTAAACGTGAGCTTGATGCCGTCCATCTCGAGCAACTTCTGATATTGACGGATGATAGAGTTTTTGGGCTCCACGAGTATGCGCTTGAGAGCTTCGCGGTCGAGCGGGTTGAGGTATGTGAGCACGGGCAGTCGTCCGATGATCTCGGGTATCAGGCCAAAAGACTTGAGATCTTGCGGCTCGATATACTTCATGAGATTGTTTTTGTCAATCTTAAATACATTTTGTACTGAGTTGTATCCGACGACATGAGTATTGAGGCGCTGCGCGATCTTGCGCTCTATGCCATCAAAGGCACCTCCGCAGATGAAGAGGATATTATTGGTATTGACTTGTACGAAGGCCTGTTCCGGATGTTTGCGTCCGCCGCGTGGAGGTACGTTGACGATTGACCCTTCCAGAAGTTTGAGCATACCTTGCTGCACGCCTTCGCCGCCTACATCGCGTGTGATAGAGGGATTGTCCTGCTTGCGAGCGATCTTGTCTATCTCGTCGATAAAGACGATGCCGGTCTCAGCCCTCTCCACGTCCCAGTCGGCCGCCTGCAGGAGACGAGACAGGATACTCTCCACATCCTCGCCCACATAGCCGGCCTCCGTAAAGACGGTGGCGTCGACGATGGTAAAGGGGACGTCAATCAGTCGGGCAATTGTACGGGCGAGCAATGTCTTGCCCGTACCCGTATTGCCGACCATGATGATGTTGGACTTCTCTATCTCGACATCGTCGTCGGTCTTGGGCTGTGCGAGACGCTTGTAGTGATTGTATACCGCTACGGAGAGCGTCTTCTTGGCGTCGTCCTGCCCGATGACGTACTGGTCGAGGTAAGCCTTAATCTCTTCCGGCTTGGGCACCTGCTTGATATCGGGCTTGTTTTGTGCCTGGTGGCTATGGGCAAGGGCTTCTTGGGAGATATTGAACGCCTGCTCGGCACACTCGTTGCAGATGCAGCCATTGAGGCCGGAGATAAGCATCGCTACCTCTCCCTCCTTGCGTCCGCAGAAGGAGCAGCGTCGCGTATTGTCTGTCGTCTTAGCCATTACTTATCCTTTCTGACCAATACCCTGTCTACCATGCCGTAGTCACAAGCTTCCTGTGCTGTCATCCAGTGGTCACGGTCACAGTCGGCAGCCACTTTGTCATAGTCCTGATGACTATGCTGGGCGATCAGGCCGGTAAGTTCTTTCTTAAGTTTGAGAATCTCTCGGGCTGTAATCTCGATGTCTGAGGCCTGGCCCTGTATACCGCCCAGAGGCTGATGTATCATCACGCGGCTGTGGGTAAGAGCGCTTCGCTTTCCCTCCTTGCCGGCCACGAGAAGCACGGCAGCCATACTTGCGGCCATACCGGTACAGATGGTGGCAATGTCACTATTGACAAACTGCATCGTATCATAGATGCCGAGTCCGGCACTGACACTTCCGCCCGGGCTATTGACGTAGATGGAGATATCCTTACTGGGGTCTACGCTGTCGAGGTAGAGGAGCTGCGCCTGTAGGGTGTTGGCAGTGTAGTCGTCTATCTGAGTGCCGAGGAAGATGATGCGGTCCATCATCAGCCGGCTGAAGACATCCATCTGCGTGACGTTGAGTTGGCGTTCCTCGAGGATATATGGATTAAGATACTGGTTTTGTGCTTTGATCACGTCGTCGAGCACCATGCTGTTGATGCCCACCTTACTAGTGGCAAACTTTTCAAAATCTGTTTTCATTTCCTTCTGATTTAACTTAGGTCTGTTAATCGTAAAGGCCGGGCCTTGAAGTTTTCCAAAGCCTGGCCTCTTACTGTATTGTGTCTTGGAAAAGATTTTCCTTTATTTATCTTGTGCTTCAAAGAGCTTGTTGAAGTCTGCAACAGAGATCTTCTTCTCATTGAGCTTGACGGCAGTCTTGAGCGCCTTGGTCAATTCGTGGTCGATGGCGCGGCCGACGAGACGGTCATACTGTTTTTCGTCCTTGAGCATATCCTTGGCATAGTTCTCGATATACTCATCGGGTACATTGTTGAGGCCGTACTGGGCAAACTGGCTGCGGGCGACTACCTTGGCAGCGTCATGTATGGTATCGTCATCGATTTTCACATTGAGCTGCTTCATCAGTTTTGCGCAGATGAGGGCCCAGAGTCTGTCTTCGAGCAGACGGGGGAAGGTGTCCTCAACTTTATTCTTATCCTCGTCGGTCTTGGCGTTGAGCAGGATCTCACGCTTCATGATCTCCTCGGGGAAGGTGACCTTGCCGACTTTGCCGAGGAAGTACTGCTTTGCATCAAGGATAAACTTGTAGTTGCTGTCCTCCTCATAGACCTCGGCCATGCTCTGACGGAGGTGCTCCCGGAAGTCCTTCTCGTCCTTGACGACGTCCTTACCCAGCACACTGTCAAAGAGAGCCTGGTTGACGTCAGCGAGCTTCATGCGGCTGACCGTGTTGACATGGTAGGTGAAGTCGCCCTGATGGTTGGCTACCTCTTCCTGCTTGATATGCAGCATAGAGGCTATCTCAGCCCCTTTGCCTTCGTAGGCCTTGCTGACATTAAATCTGATGTCTGCTCCTGCCTTGGCACCTTCAAAAAGTTTTTTCTGCTCATCGTTGGCAAAATACTTAGGCATCAGGCTGGTCTCTTCCACCTTGATACCCTCGGCAAGGGGCTTGCCCTCTGCATCGAGCTCAGTGAGGGAACCGCGGAGCAGGTCGCCGTCCTGATACTCGTCGACTTCCTCCATCTTACCGTGATTGCGGCGGAAGCTGTCGACTTGCTGGTCAACCATCTTGTCGTCTACCTCGATATTGTAGTAGTCAATCTTATCCTTATCGGTAGCCTCGACCTCAAAAGCCGGGGTCAAGCCGAGATCAAAAGTCATCTCAAAGTCATCAGCCTTCTCCACGTCGAGCTTTTCATTGGCATCGTCATTAAGCGGAGAGGTGATGAGGTCCAGTTTCTGCTCCTTGATATAGTTGTTGATGCCTTCCGAAATCGTCTTTTGCAGTTCGTCTGCCTTTACCTCGACACCGTACATCTTCTGTATCAGGCTCATCGGTACCATGCCCGGACGGAAGCCCGGCATTTGGGCGCGCTGCTTGAGCTTTTTGAGAGCGCCTTTGACCTTGTCCTCATAGTCGGCCTTCACTACCTTCACTGTAAGTTTCGCATTGACATCGTCAATCTTTTGAAATTGGAAATACATCGTTGTTTATCTTTTCTTATTTATTTTCAGTCTAGTATCTTCTTGTCTGCACGACAAAGCGGATGCAAAGTTACTGCAATAAGCCGAGGTGACAAAGTGAAAAAGCGAAGATTTTGCTTACCTCTGATTCGTCTGCCTCACTCTGATATGCTCATATCCTATCAAAAAAGAGGCCAAAAACACTTTAATGCCTCAAAAAATTAAAATTTATTTTTCAGCAAACCTTGCTGATGAGAATAAATATCCTATATTTGCAAGTAAAAATTAGACATTTAACTCGCCATTGTCATGGAAAACTGGACCATCATTGGTTGCATGGACGACCACAAAGGCAATCTCCTCAAGTTTTACGTACCCTTCGAATTTACAGACGACGAGAAGGCACTGCTGCGCGACATCAAGAAGCAGGACCAGAGTCCTCACTACGAAGAGGACGACGAGTTAGGCTACAATATCGACGTCTTGGTAGACGAGAAGAATCTGTGGAAGCGCGACCATCAGCTCTGGCAACGCATCTATGACAAGGTGGACAAGACCATCACCAACTACGTGCGTCACACCTACATGCCGCCCACTGTCAGTTTTGACCCCGATGCGGCAGCTACATGGAAAGCCAGCGATAGCTACTTCATCGTCTTCACTATCTACGACTATCGTCCCTCGCTGTAGTATGCAGGCACAATTAAAAACCTTCCAAAACTAATAAATATGAATAAATACCTTATTACACTCCTTTTCATCGGTGGCATGTCATGCGCTGTTTCACTCAATGCCAAGACCGATATCAAGAAAGTCACTTACCAGGGCAACAAGATCAGTCTGGCTTCCAATCAGCTCCAATGCCAGTTTGTCGCCAAGCTCAAAGGCCATGAAAAACAAGCCTATCAGGGCATGGACATCTGCGGCAATGTTGTCGCTAGCTGCCAAAATTCAGGATGGATCTCCTTCTACAATTACGATGGCAAACGCCTGACGCAGATTATCCCGCCCTACAAGATGGATTGCTACGACAAGATTAACCATAGCAACGCCGCTTCATTCTCCAACTACAAGTACGACTCTAACGATCCCCTTCCCTTACTCTATGTCAGTCAGGCCTCCAAGCACGCATGGCAGGGCAACAAGAAGGATGTCCTCTTTGTCGAGCGCATTGCTCCGGATCTCAAGTCTACCAAAACCGTGCAAACCATCTACTATAAAGATGAGAACCACAACTTCGGCTACGCCCTGCAGTGGGTCATTGACCGTGACAACGATTACCTCTATGGTTTTGGCAACACCATCACCAATACAACCCCCACCAACAAGCACCGTATCGTCAAGTTCCGTCTGCCGGAGTGCCGCGAAGGTTCAGACAGTATCATCACACTGACCGACAAGGACTTGCTTGAGAACTATCTTATCGAGGACACCTACGGCAAATATTACCAAGCCATCGATCAGGGACTCTTTATCAAGAATGGTCTCCTTTTCATGCCTACAGGATTTGGCAAGCCCTCTGCGCCAAGCATGCTCTATGTCTGGGATCTTCAGACTCGCCGGATGCACAATATCCTCGACCTCACAAAGGCTACCTTTAGCGAACTCGAAGACTGCTCCGCTTGGAACAATAGCCTCATGATACAAGCTCAGGGCAATATGTTCCGCATCGACTTCTAAACAGTTTCGCGTTCGTGGCACCAGCTGCCACACGCTCCCCATCAACCGAGCGCTCTGTTGTCAACCATAGGTTGCAAATCAACGGGGCGCTCGGTGCGTCATGTTAAAAAAAAATAATTAATTGGCTCATTAACAGCTCTGCTAAAGATCAGAGGCAAACACCCCCGCCCTCACTGCCCGATAAATGCCCGCTAATGGCTTATCCGTTGCTCTTACCACCCAATTAGCAGGCCTCAATCAGCAACGGAAAAGCCCCAAAGCAGCCAATTAGACAGAGGGGAATGGCTGGAGCGGCATTCACTTTCTTCACCGTACCGGACACTCCGCTCACTCTTGCTCCTTCACCAGAAGTTTTCTCGCGCTTCAGAGGAAATTTTCGTACCAGAATCCATTCTTTCTATGCAAAAGTCCATTTCTTCAAAGGCAGCAAAGTGACATCCATTTTTTATAATAAAGCGTTGGACTGAGTTTCCTAGTTTGTCCTCGAAGACTGAAGAGTCAAAATCCTCCAAGATTGCTCTTATAACTTACTGAGAACCAACGAATTATAGACAACATTTAATTCTTTCACAACTAACTGGCTATCAAGCGATAACAACTCGCCTTCCAGTTTTAATTAAGTCCGACCTAGTCTAAACTACATCCGACCTTGTAACGCGCACAAGGCGTCCTGTCATCTCTACATCGGCCCTTGTACAAAGCTGTATCTCGATTTTATTATATATAAAAACATTTTGGTCTAGCTAAAAGACAACAGAGTGTCATGCGCTTTGAGGGAGCTTCAGAGACGATAACCGGACACGGGCGATGCTTCTCCTTGTGTAAGATGTTTTCAAATAATATCGTCAAAGGGGACATACGACGAACCGCCGCCCAAGCAGCACAATAAACACCAAAGAAGCCGAGCCAAGACCGTTCATCCAGATGGTTGCTACACGCTATAGGCATGACAAAATACTTTTCAGTTCTATCTGTACAATCACCGTACCTCAACCATCATAGTAGAGGCTTCCCATACAAGATTGAAACATATTTGAAACCATCTGAAAGGTGACCAAATGCCAAAAGTCACGTCTTACAAATGGCGAATCGACAAGCCCGTTCCTCTTACACTCTACTAAGTCCTCAATTGTCCCACCCTCTGAGGCTTAAAGCAAAAGGCAACAAGGCGGCAGCGCGAGCACAGCCCACTGAGTGTCGGACAAGCGCAGTGAGATTTGCCACATTCATAGCAAACTGTTTTTCAATCAGCTACAAATCGCCATACAACTTAAACTTCAAGTAATCTTATCTAAGTCACATCCGCCCTTGTCACGCGTACCCGTTCTACCAACCGGCACTCCATCCGTGCCGATAGCCTCTGGATGCCTGAGATTTGTCTACATAAAGCCTGCCCTTCCGATAGCCGAGACATCATGCCCATTTGGCATCGTGGCCATCCCTGTATGGAGTATTTATGCGTCACCCATAGTCGGACTTACACAAAATTGCCAAAGGCAAAAAGCGGACGGACGCATTTGCTTAATTGTTAGAAAGAGAGTAACTTTGCACGAAATTTTGGAATATACTCAACAGGATGAATAGATTACGATTGACCGTTTGCCTGGGGTGCCTCCTACTGCTGACCTCCTGCTTCAAAGACGAGCCCCTCAACTCAGAAGCCGATATACAGCGTGTAGCCGTAGACATCGACCAACCGCTGAGCGTATTTTTCGCCCTTACCGACAGCGCCCAAGACATAGCGTCCACCGACTCGGCCATCGTCTTCAACGTACGTTCCAAAGCAGACCTCACATCGCTCGCCCCCACATTCAAGCTGACGCCCGGCGCCTCCATTTCTCCTGCCAGCGGGTCCGTACACGACTTCTCCCAAGGGTCTGTCAGCTATGACGTGACCTCGCAAGACGGGCAATGGCACCGACACTATACCGTCAGATTCCACCCCACCATCGTCACCGTGAAAGATACGATACGCTATGATTTCGAGCACTTTGCTCTCAATGCGAATGGGCAGAAATATTACCAATGGTACGAGCTCGATGATGACGGCAACCGCTCTGAAGACTGGGGCACCGGCAATTCGGGCTTCAATCTCAGCATGGGCAGTGCCCTGCCCAATGAGTATCCGACCTACCCGCTGGCCGACGGCCATACAGGCGCCGGCGTAGCTCTGACGACGCGCAGTACAGGCCCCTTTGGCGAGTGGGTCAACCGCCGCATCGCCGCCGGCAACCTCTTTCTGGGGACCTTTGACCTACAGCAGGCACTTGTCAATACGCTCCACGCTACCAAGTTTGGCATTCCCTTTACCATACGCCCCGTGACCTTCAGCGGGTATTACCAATACACCCCCGGAAAGACCTATCAGGATGAAAACGGACAGACCGTAAGCCAGCGGGAGGACAAGGGAGCCATCTATGCCGTGCTCTACCGTAACCACGACGATGCAGGCAACGCAGTCGTACTCTACGGCGACGATGTCAAGACCTCGCCGCTGATCGTCGCCATCGCCGACATGGGCGACATCAGTACAACGAATGGATGGACCGCCTTCAGCGCCAATTTTCTGTACCGCAAGGAGATAGACAATACGCTGCTGCAAAACCGCGGATACAGTCTCGCCCTCGTATTCTCCTCGAGCAATGAGGGAGACCACTTCCAAGGTGCCATCGGCTCCACCCTACTCATCGACGAAGTACAAATCGTCGGCACAACTCAAGAATAGCCACCATGAAGACCAAGATACTCTTACTGCTACTGGCCCTCTCGCTGACAGCAAGCGCCCAGCGCGACGACTTCTGGAGAGACATAGATCTCACAGCCCGTACCGGCTACAATATCGGAGGCACTGCACCCATACCCATGCCGGCCAGTATCCGCAAGCTCAACAGCTATACGCTGCAGGCCAACGCCAGCCTGGGGCTCACAGCCGAAAAGCATCTCTCTGACAAGTGGGGCGTGCAGGCCAGCCTCTACTTTGAAAACAAAGGCATGAGGGAAGACGCCCGCGTAAAGAATTATCATGAGGCCATCGTGCGCGGTAGCGAACGACTTGAGGGTCAGTTTACCGGAGATGTGGAGACCCGCGTGACACAGTGGATGTTTACTCTACCCATAGAGGCGACTTTTCATCTGAACAACCGGCTCAAGCTATACACAGGCCCCTACCTGTCGTGGGTCGTCGGCAAGGACTTTGACGGAAAGGCCCACAATGGCTACCTGCGCGTGGGCGACCCGACAGGGGGCAAGGTGGAGCTCGGCAACGATCCCACCACATGGGGATCATACGACTTTGACGACAATATGCGCAACTGGCAGTGGGGAATTGATATCGGTGCCGACTGGCAGACTTGGAAACGCACCGGACTCTACGCCGCCCTAAAATGGGGGCTCTCCGGAGTATTTCAAAGTGACTTCCACACCATCGAGCAGACGCTCTATCCCATCTATGCCACAGTGGGACTGACTTATAAACTAAGGTAAACAAATATAGGACACATCAAATATAAACAAAAATATCTATGAGTAAATCTCTATCTATTCTCGCACTCGGCCTGCTGTCTGTGGTCGGCATGAGCGCCAAAGACTACACCGACACTCTTGTCGTGACAGTCAACGGCACAAGTACGCAACAATCTGCTACTATCAGCGTCGACACAGCTGCCAACGGCACACTCAACTTTAGCCTCAAGAACTTTAAGCTCCGCTTGGGCACCCAGACGATGGGCATAGGCAACATCATACTCAACAACCTCTCTGGTGCCACCTGCGACAAAGGAACTCTTGTCGTACAGGACACCACTGTCAACATCACCAAAGGCGATGATTCCTCCGTATCCATCTGGATGGGACCGAGTCTGGGCCCGATACCCTTGCAGCTAAAGCTGCTTGTCAGCGACAGCAAGCTCTACACACTTATCGACATCAATATGGCAGCGCTACACCAAGTCATCCATGTCACCTTTGGCGACACTTACCAGTTGCCCAACAGCGGATTTGAATATTTCCGTACCGAGACAGCTGGCTCCAACACCGTCTCCGAGCCCTACAACTGGCATAGCTTCGCTTCCGGCACGGGTGAATATCTCGCCATCGCCAATGCGCTGTCAGCTCCCCACACGTATGAGGCAACAGTCACACGTCCGGGCTCAACCGGAAAGCATAGTCTATTGATCAAGTCCACCGATATCTTTGGCGTCATAGCCAACGGCACCGCAACCACAGGCCGTATCAATGCAGGTGCAATGAATCCGGCAGACAAAGCCAATCATGCCTTTCTCAACCTCGCAAAGACAGACACCGACAGCCACGGCGATCCTTTCTATGTGCGGATGAACGGTCGCCCCGACTCTCTTGCCGTATGGATTAAGTTTAAGCAAGCCACGCCCAACGCTTCCTATCCCTACGCGACCATAAGTGCTTACATCACCGACGGCACCTACTTCCAAGACCCGCAAGACAAGGCCTACACCAACATACTGGCAGTCGCCCAAGACACAACCATCGTCTCCAAAGACTTCGCTTGGCAGCGCATTGTCCTACCTTTTGACTACAAGGACAAGTCGGTAGACGGCAAATCCATACTTATCACCATCTCTACCAATGCTACGCCCGGCAAGGGAAGCGCCAACGACAGCCTCTATGTCGACGACATCAGCCTCACTTACCGTCTGGATACCCCTATCCTCTCTGTAGACGGCTCCACAGTAGCCCTCAACAGCGACACCATCACCGTCAAGGCCATCAATCCCGCGACTGCTGTCATCGCAGCCACAACAGCCAACCAGGGCTCCTTCTCCGCAATGCATGAGATAAGCTCCAACGACAACCAGCGCATCGTCAAGGTCATCTACGCTACCGATGACCTGCAGACTACCAAGGCCTATACGCTCGTCATCACCAAGGACGGCACAAGCAGCGTTAAACCCATCAACACCAACAGCCGTCCTGCCGCCATCTACAATGTCAATGGCCAGCGCGTAGCCAACATGCAGCGCGGACAAATCTACATCATCAAATATACCGACGGTACCGTCAAGAAGGAGATCCGCTAATTCCATTTTTTCATCCAGACCTGACACACGCTATATCATTTCCATCCGTTCCATAAGAGGAACATATAGAAACAGCAAGAGGCCGCCGAAAGGCGACACATACTAAAAATAGAAAAATCGGGCGCTCTATTGCAATCTGCGCGTTGCAAAAAGACAGAGCGTCCGATTTTGTTGTAAAAAAAATTTAGACAAAAAAGTATTTGGCAAACAACGGATTAAAGAGGCATCGAAAATAATGCCCAAGAATGCTGTCTGACGCCTATGAATTCTCTTCTGAACAGTCACAGAAAGTCGTCATAGTGGCAGGGAATGACATCTTTCTCGCTTAAAATCAGCAATTACGCCTAACACTCTCCGAAGCAACAGATGAGCTGACCCGCCAAAACTGCAACAAAAATATCCTATTCATCCTAAAAAGGCATTTTCTTTAGTTATTGTTGAGATTTTTTGATAGTAAATCCAATCCTTGTGGAATATAAATGAGTAAATTTGCAATTGGAAAACAAGCAAGACTAAAGTAAGAGTATGGCTACACAAAAGACAAAATGTATCGGCGTCTTAACATCAGGAGGTGACGCGCCTGGCATGAACGCAGCCATCCGCGCAGTCACGCGCAGTGCTATCTGCAACGGATTTAAAGTTAAAGGCATCTACCGTGGATATGACGGTTTGATGGCTGGAGAAATCAAGGAGTTTACAACTGAAGACGTCAGCAATATCATACAGCGCGGAGGAACCATCCTGCGTACCGCACGTTCCAAGGAATTTATGACCGTAGAGGGCAAAACCAAAGCTTACCAGCAACTTAAGAAGCATGGCATCGATGCCCTCGTTGTCATCGGCGGCAACGGTTCGCTGGCCGGCGCACGAGAGCTGGCAGAATTGTTTGACTACACCTGCATCGGCCTCCCGGGCACCATCGACAACGACCTCTATGGCACAGACAGCACTATAGGGTATGACACCACGATGAATACCATTGTTGAGTGTGTGGACAAGATACGCGACACCGCCCAGAGTCACGAGCGCATCTTCTTCGTAGAAGTTATGGGCCGCGACGCAGGCTTCCTCGCCCAGAACAGCGCCATCGCTGCAGGTGCCGAAGCAGCCATTATCCCCGAATACCGCACCGATGATGACCAGTTGGCAAAATTTATGGAGCGCGGTATCCGCAAGAGTAAGAAGAGTTGCATCGTCATCGTCAGCGAGAGTCCCAAGTGCGGCGCCATGTACTATGCCAAGCGTATGATGAAGGAATACCCGGAATTTGACGTGAGGGTATCTATCCTCGGACACTTGCAGCGAGGCGGCTCCCCCACGGCCCAAGACCGCATATTGGCCAGCCGACTCGGCGTAGGCGCTGTGACGGCCATACTGCAGGGACAGCGCAACGTCATGGTCGGCATGCATCAGGACAACGTCGTATACGTCCCCTTCTCCGAAGCTGTCAGCCGTGAGAAGCCCATCAGTCCAGAGCTCATTAAGGTGCTCAACGAACTGAGCATCTAGCTCTGCAAGGTTTGCCAGCAGATAAACGAAAGTAATAAATTACAATAATATATAATAATGTCACTCGTAAACGGACATATTTCACAGATTATCGGCGCAGTCGTCGATGTCTACTTTGAGACCAACGGAAAGCCGGCCGAGGAAGTATTGCCAAAAATCCACGACGCGCTGGTCATCAAGCGCGAAGGCAAGCATGACCTCGTTCTAGAAGTACAGCAGCACATCGGCGAAGACACAGTGCGTACTGTTGCCATGGATAGTACTGATGGACTGGCTCGCGGACTGGAAGTCATCCAGACCGGCGCGCCCATCAAGATGCCTGTTGGCAATCAGATCAAAGGACGTCTGCTCAATGTCACAGGAGATGCCATCGACGGCATGAAGCCTTTTGAAATGACAGATGCAGCTCCTATCCACCATGACCCGCCTAAGTTTGAGGACCTCAAGACCTCGCAGGAAGTCTTTACAACCGGCATCAAGGTCATCGACCTCCTCGAGCCCTATATCAAGGGAGGAAAGGTCGGTCTGTTTGGTGGCGCTGGTGTAGGCAAGACTGTGCTTATCATGGAGCTCATCAACAATGTTGCAAAAGGACACGACGGATTTTCTGTCATCGCCGGCGTAGGTGAGCGTACCCGCGAAGGCAATGATATGTTGCGAGAGATGATCGAAGCCGGCGTCATCAAGTATGGCGACGAATTTAAGAAGTCTATGGAGGAAGGCCACTGGGATCTCTCCAAAGTAGACTACAACGAGGTAGCCAAGAGTCAGGCCACGCTGGTGTACGGGCAGATGAATGAGCCACCTGGCGCACGTGCCTCCGTTGCCCTCTCTGGTCTGACCGTTGCCGAGTCCTTCCGCGACCTCGGAGCCAAGACGGGTAAAGCAAGCGATATACTCTTCTTTATCGACAATATCTTCCGTTTCACGCAGGCAGGCTCAGAGGTATCCGCGCTGCTGGGACGTATGCCGTCAGCCGTAGGATATCAGCCGACCCTCGCCAGCGAGATGGGAGCCATGCAGGAACGTATCACCTCTACCAAGGAAGGTTCCATTACATCAATACAGGCCGTATATGTGCCGGCCGATGACTTGACCGACCCCGCCCCTGCCACCACATTCTCTCATCTGGATGCGACGACAGTGCTCAGTCGTAAGATCACCGAGCTCGGTATCTATCCCGCTGTAGACCCGCTGGCCTCCACCTCACGTGCCCTTGACCCTGCCATCATCGGCAAGGAGCACTATGACTGCGCCCAGCGTGTCAAAAAGCTTCTCCAGAAGTACAATGAACTTCAGGACATCATCGCCATCCTCGGCATGGACGAACTCTCAGACGAGGACAAGCTGACCGTCAACCGCGCCCGCCGCGTACAACGTTTCCTAAGCCAGCCCTTTACTGTGGCTAGCCAGTTTACAGGTCTCCCCGGCGTGATGGTATCACTCGAAGACTGCATCAAAGGCTTCAATATGATCATGGACGGCGAAGTCGACGACTTGCCCGAGCAGGCCTTCCTCAACGTCGGTACTATCGAAGACGCTATCGCCAAGGGCAAGAAGCTGCTTGCATCAGCACAAGCATAACGTAAAAAAGGATCATACGAAATATGAAATTGTCCATCGTTTCTCCCGAAAAGACACTCTACAGCGGTGACGTCGTCTCTGTAGCCGTACCCGGGACAAAGGGCCGGTTTGAAGTACTTGACAACCACGCGCCCATCATCTCCAGCCTTCAGGCAGGGCAATTGACCTACAAAGGCGACGAGGAAGTGACGCTGGATATCGCCGGAGGATTTATCAACGTGGCAGACAACCGCGTCTCCATCTGTGTTGAGCTGGCTGACAAGCAGGCCGGCAAACAGTAAACGAGAGCTTGGTCATTATGGATTATCCAGGGCAAAGTATCAAGAGAAAGTTTGGCATAGCCATTATGGGGGCTTTAGTCGTCTCCGTCGCTGTTGCGATCGCCACGCTGGCTGCTACAGGCCAGATGAGCGGGGCTGTGCTCTATTCTGTCTTGCTCGCTGTCCTCGCACTCTATGCCTATGAATACCTGACAGCCTTCCTCTACTTCCGACTTTGGAAAGACAAGCAACCCAATATCGCCCGGTTTTACATGGTACACCAACTAGTCAAATTGCTTATCAGCGGAGCCATCGCTGCCATCGGGAGTATGGCCTTGGGCAAGCCAGCCAACAAGATGTACCTTATCCTCTTCGCATTTGCATTTCTCGCATCATTGATTGCAGAGAGCTATGCCTTCGTACAAACAGAAAAAAAGATGAATAATGAAACCATTCATTAAATATATCCTGCTGGGAGCACTACTCCTGTTTGGTCTCTCTCTCCCGCAGGAGAGCAAGGCTGCTGAGGAGATAAATGCTACTCAGCTTGTCATGGAGCATACCGCCGATGCCCACGACTGGCATATCACGACCATCAATGGCCATGCTATCAGTATCCCTCTGCCTGTCATCATCAAGACAAGCCAGGGATGGCAATGCTTCATGTCCAACCAGATGGGTCCCAAGTTACAGTCCCTAGGCCTCACTCTTAAAGAGGGCAAAATCTACGAGGGAAGCAAGAGAGTGCTTGACATCTCAATCACCAAGGACGTGGTGCAGCTCTGGATAGTCGTTATCCTGCTCATCATCATCTTTGTATCCTGCTCCCGCTGGTACAAGGGCAAGAAGCCCAGTGACGGAGCGCCCAAAGGCTTTGTTGGGCTCATCGAGATGCTCACCATGTTTATCTATGACGATATCATCAAGGAGACTATCCCGGAGAAGCATATCCATAAGTACGCTCCTTTCTTGTTGACAGCTTTCTTCTTCATCTTCCTGAGCAACATCATGGGACTCATCCCCATCTTCCCCGGAGGAGCGAACCTGACAGGTAATATCGCCATCACTTTCTTTCTTGCCTTGTGCACGATGTTGCTGGTCAACCTCTTTGGCAACAAGCACTACTGGAAGGATATCTTTTGGCCAGACGTACCCTGGTGGCTCAAGGTGCCTATCCCCATCATCCCCGTCATCGAGCTCTTTGGTGTATTTACCAAGCCGTTCGCACTGATGATTCGACTCTTTGCCAACATCTTCGGCGGACACGCCGTAGCAATCTCCTTGACATGCGTAATTTTCATTACGTTTCAGAAGAGCATCGTCACGGGGGCCAGCGTCGGCTCCATCAGCTTCCTGCTCATGATCTTCATGGACTTCCTCGAGCTCTTGGTAGCCTTCATCCAGGCTTTTGTATTCACCATGCTGAGCTCTGTATTCATTGGACTGGCCCACCAGGGAGAAGAAGAGCCACAAAAGAAATTGGCATAAAGCAATTAGCAACAAATAGAAATCAATAAATAATAACAATCTAAAATCTTAAAGACTATGTTATCCTCATTAGTTTTATTGCAAGCAGCTGCAGCTGCACTCAAGTTAGGTGGTATTGGTGCTGGTTTGGCAGCTATTGGTGCAGGTATCGGCATCGGCAACATCGGTGCCCACGCTATGGACGCTATCGCCCGCCAGCCGGAGATGGCAAGCAATATCCGTATCAACATGATCATCATTGCCGCCCTTGTAGAGGGTGCCGCATTCTTCGCACTCGTAGTTTGTCTGCTCTAATATTCTAAGTACTCCACATCATGCCGTCATTTCTAACTCCAGATTTTGGCCTTCTCTTTTGGATGCTTCTGGCATTTCTCATTGTGCTGGGCATTCTCGCCAAATTTGGCTTCCCCGCTATCATCAACATGGTAGAAGAGAGGAAGAAGTATATTGATCAATCGCTCAAGAGCGCATATGAGGCCAACGAAAAGCTGGCCAACATACAGGCCGAGAGTGACAATATACTCAAGGAGGCACGCACACGGCAATCAGAGATACTCAGAGACGCCAACCAGACGCGCGACCAGATCATCAGCCAAGCCAAGCAAAAGGCTTCCGCCGAGGGCGCGCGAATACTGGACGAGGCACGCAAGCAGATCGACGCAGAGCAAGAAAAGGCTCGTCGCGAAAATCGTGAGCAAATCGTGGATCTCTCTGTACAAATTGCCAGCAAAGTGCTAGCCAAGCACCTTGAGGAAGAAGACAGTCAAAAGGAATGGGTCAACCAGCTCCTTGACAAAATCAATGCAGACAAATAGCAGAATTCTCAAACCAAGAGTATGGATATAGGTATCATATCATCCCGCTACGCCAAGGCACTCCTCAGCTATGCGACAGAGAGAGGAGATGCAGCCGAGGTCTACCGAGCTATGGCCGTATTGAGCAAGTCATACTTGCAAGTACCCGCCCTGCGCGACGTACTCAATGACCCCGTACTGCCTGATGACAAGAAATTAGCCGTTCTCATCACTGCTTCGGGCGAGACCAACAGCGACAGTATCAAGCGTTTTTATCAATTGGTCCTACGCAATCACCGCATAAGCTATATACAGTTTATTGCCAACTCGCTTATCCAGGCCTACCGCAAGCAGGAAGGCGTGACCTATAGCCACCTCGTCACCTCCACGACTCTCGACGATCACACTATCCAACGGCTCAAAGACATAGTGAAAGCACAGACTAAGAGTAAAGTTGAATTTGAACTTGAACAAGACCCCTCCCTCATCGGTGGGTTTATCCTCGAATATGACACCTACCGCTTCGACGGAAGCGTCAGAGGGCAGCTTCAACGCATCAAGAAGCAACTTGTACAAGCCAAAGAATAATAAAAGTACTATAAAAACAGATTATGCCAGATAAGATTCAGCCAAGCGAAGTCTCAGAAGTATTGCTCAACCAACTTCAAGGCGTAGAAAATGATCTTCATTACGAAGAAGTAGGAAAAGTACTCCTCGTCGGTGACGGCATCGCCCGAATCTACGGGCTCAAAAACGCTACCGAAAATGAGTTGCTTGAATTTGAAAACGGCACCATGGCCATCGTGATGAATCTTGAGGAGGACAACGTCGGTGTCGTACTCATGGGCTCAAGCGAAGGTATCAAGGAAGGACAGACAGTCAAGCGCACCGGTCGCATCGCCTCCATAGACGTAAGCGACGAGATGATTGGCCGTGTCATCGACCCCCTCGGTCATCCCATCGACGGCGGCAAGCCCATCGGCGGAAAGAAATTCTCCATGCCTCTGGACCGCAAGGCACCGGGAGTCATCTACCGTCAGCCCGTCAATGAGCCGCTCCAGACAGGTCTCAAGGCCATAGACTCCATGATTCCTATTGGACGCGGACAGCGCGAGCTCATCATCGGTGACCGTCAGACAGGTAAATCCGCCATCGCCATCGATACCATCATCAATCAGAAGAAAAATTTTGACAAGGGCGACCCTGTCTATTGTATCTATGTAGCTATCGGCCAAAAGGCCTCCACCGTTGCTGGCGTCGTCAACACGCTTAGAGAGCACGGTGCCATGCAGTATACCATCATCGTCTCTGCTACCGCTGCCGATCCAGCCTCTCTGCTCTACTATGCACCTTTTGCAGGCGCAGCCATCGGCGAATATTTCAGGGACCGCGGCTATCATGCTCTCGTCGTATACGATGATCTCTCCAAGCAGGCCGTAGCCTACCGTGAGATCTCCCTCGTACTTCGCCGCCCCTCCGGCCGAGAAGCCTACCCAGGCGATGTCTTCTACCTCCACTCCCGTCTTCTGGAGCGTGCTGCCAAGATGAATGCTGAGACAAGCATTGCCGCGCAAATGAATGACCTGCCCGATTGCATGAAAGGCCAAGTACGGGGCGGCGGATCGCTGACCGCCCTGCCTATCATCGAGACACAGGCCGGCGATGTATCCGCTTACATTCCTACCAACGTCATCTCCATCACCGACGGACAGATTTACTTGGATACCAACCTCTTCAACGAAGGTTTCCGTCCCGCCATCGATGTCGGTATCTCCGTCTCACGTGTCGGTGGCGCCGCTCAGGTCAAAAGTATGAAGAAGGTGGCCGGTACACTCAAGATTGACCAAGCACAGTATCGCGAGCTGGAGTCCTTCTCCAAGTTCTCATCCGACATGGACCCCGTTACCGCCATGACGCTCGATAAAGGACGCAAGAACAATCAGCTTCTCATCCAGCCGCAGTACAGTCCTATGGATGTCGGAGACGAGGTTGCAATCCTCTATTGCGGCACCCACGGCCTGCTCCATGACGTACCTTTGGACAATGTGTCTGATTTCCAAGATACTTTCCTGCAGAAGATGCATGCCAACTATCAGGAGAGTGTCCTCGATGTCCTGGGACAAGGCAAACTGACCGAAGATGCCGAAAAGACCATTAAGGAAGTAGCCGCACAAGTCGCAGAACAATACAAGAGCAAATAATAAAGTACAAACCCTATGGCTTCACTCAAAGAAGTTAAAAACCGTATCAAGTCGGTCTCCTCAACTCGGAAGATCACAAGTGCCATGAAGCTTGTCGCATCCTCCAAACTTCACCGTGCTCAAGCCGCCATAGAGAGCATGTTGCCCTACGACAAGCAGTTGGGTGACATCATGTCGCAATTTATGGGCGAGATGAAGGGAGAGTATACCTCTCCCTTCGCCGTCCAGCGCGACAAGCACAGAGTAATCATCGTGGCGTACGCCTCAAACTCGAGTCTGTGTGGTGCCTTCAATGCCAACGTCATCAAGGAAATGACAAAGACCATCGACGAGCTCCGCAAGCAAGGGGTCAAGGATATTGAGGTGCTCCCGATCGGCACCAAGATAGCAGAGAAAGCACGCAAGTTAGGCTTCAACTTCGACACAGATTATGCAGATTTGATGGATAAGCCCAATTTTGCCCAGGCCTCACAGATTGCCGCCACTTTAATGCAGCGTTTTCTTGACAAGGAGATTGATCAGGTCATACTTATCTACAATCACTTCGCCAGTACTTCTCACCAGGTGCTGACCCGAGAAGATTTTCTGCCTATCGATTTGGATGCGGCCGCCAAGCAGCGGCCCGACACAGGCAAAGTACTTGACTACATCATCGAGCCGTCCAAGGAGGAGCTCATTGCATCGCTCATACCCAAGGTCTTGCACCTCAAGATTTACACGGCTCTGCTTGACAGTTGCGCCAGCGAGCATTCCGCCCGCGTCATCGCTATGCAGACAGCCACAGACAATGCCGACGACCTTCTTCAGCAGCTTACGCTCATGTACAACAAGACGCGACAGGCAGCCATCACCTCCGAGATACTCGACCTCGTCAGCGGTTCCCTCCAGTAGTAGTCTCATGATACCATCCACGACCATTCACACTTATTTGCCACAGAAAAGTGCTTGACAAGATCAGTTTAAGAAGGCAGACCAATGCCTTTGCCATGCAGTATGGAATGATATACGGCCTCTATTGGTGTCTATCATTCCTCTTTTTGGTTTCTACGCAACCTAGCCTCCAGAGCCTTGGCACGATACTCTTCATTTCCACTCCATTTGTCGGCTTCTACCTCGCCAGCAGGTTCAGTGCCACAGTTCGCAGCGACGGTCCCGTGACCTACGGACGGTGCTATTTCTTCAGTCTGCTTACTTACTGCTACGCTACAGCGATCCTAGCCATCACCTCCTACTGCTATTTCCGCTTTATTGACCATGGTCACTTCATTGCCTACAATCTCGAGATACTCGACCGGCCCGATGTCAAGCAGCTGTTCGCCTCTCCTGATGTCCAGAATCAAATGGGAGGTTTGAAGATTGATGACCTCAAAACCGCTCTCCAGAGCCTCACTCCAATCAGTATCACGGCATCCGTCATCAATATGAGTATACTCGCCGGGCTCTTCCTAAGTATCCCCACTGCGCTTTTTGGTACTCTTGACAAGCGTTATAAACGTTAAAAGTACTATCTTTGCATCAGCAGGAAGATGCAAAACATCGGCACTGCGTACTTATATACACTCTATTAAATCTCCAACGAAATGGATATATCCGTAGTCATACCTCTTTATAATGAGGACGAAAGCCTTAAGGAACTTTACGATTGGATACACCGTGTGATGGAAGCCCATCATTTCAGTTATGAAATCATCTTTGTAGACGACGGCAGCACAGACAAATCGTGGTCAATTGTAGAGTCTCTCTCCGCCACCTCCCCCGCAGTCAGGGGCATCAAGTTTCGCCGCAACTACGGCAAGTCTGCAGCCCTCTACTGCGGATTCAAGAAGGCCCAGGGCGATGTCGTCATCACCATGGACGCCGATCTACAAGACTCTCCCGACGAGATACCCGAACTTTACCGCATGATTACAGAGCACGGCTACGACCTGGTGTCAGGCTACAAGAAGAAGCGCTACGATCCCCTCTCCAAGACACTGCCCACAAAGCTTTTCAATGCCACCGCCCGCCGAGTCTCCGGCATACACAATCTGCATGACTTCAACTGCGGTCTCAAAGCCTACCGTCAAGATGTGGTCAAAAACATAGAGGTCTATGGCGAGATGCACCGATATATCCCCTATCTGGCAAAAAATGCCGGTTTTGACAAGATCGGAGAGAAAGTCGTCCACCATCAGGCTCGCAAATACGGACACACCAAGTTTGGCGGTCTCAACCGTTTCTTCAACGGCTATCTGGATCTGCTCAGTCTATGGTTTCTCAGCAGTTTCGGACGCAAGCCCATGCACGTGTTTGGTTTTCTGGGCTCCCTGATGTTTTTCATCGGATTCATTGCAATACTTATTGTCGGAGGTGGCAAGCTCTATGCCCTTGCCCATGGCGTACCAGCCCGTCTTGTAACCGACTCTCCTTACTTCTACATCGCACTGACCATGATGTTGCTGGGTACACAGCTCTTCCTAGCCGGATTTGTAGCCGAGTTGGTCAGCCGCAATGCCGCAGGGCGTAACAATTATCAGATACAAAATGAAATTTAGCACCTCTCGTCATTTTGCCCCTCTGGTCCTATTGGTCGGACTGCTGCCACTACTCGGCCTCGGCAGTTGCAGCAGTACTGACTGTCCGCTGCAAAATACAGTGAGTTGCCACTATTCCATCTACTCCTCCGCTACAGGCAGTCTACTTTCGCTTCCGGACTCTCTCACTGTCCGTGCGGCTGACACCACACTTCTCAACCGCATACACGGTGTCAGCACCTTCTCACTGCCAATGTCCTATGTGCGTCCAGCAGATACGCTCTATTTCCGCTTTGCCAACGCCTCCGCCTCGCGCACAGACACCGTCGTCATCAGCCATACCAACACTGCACACTTTGTATCGCTTGACTGCGGCACCTCCTACTACCACAAGATTACAGGCGCAAACGTCAAGGTAGCTTCTACCTCGGGCTCCCTCTGCACCATCGACAGCATAGTCGTCGTCAATCCTGATGTCACCTATGATTTATCCGAAAACCTTCGTCTCTATCTCCATACTAATTAGTCTATTGCTCTGTCCTTGTCAAGTCTGGAGTCAGAGCAACGGATCAACATCTGGCACGCAGCCCGATGCGGAGCGGCAGCGCGGTATCCAGTTTGAGGGCAAGACGCAAGAGGCATCCCCGGACTCACTGCACCTGATTCATGGTTTTTCTGTCGGATTCGATGGTGTCGGGCTCATCATGTATGGAGTTGCCAATTATGGCCAGATAGAAGCAATGGCCCGGCTCAATCTGAAGGAAAAAATTTTTCCGACCCTGGAAATCGGCCTCGGTCATAGCAATCATACTGACGACGCCACATCTCTCCACTTCGCTACCGATGCGCCCTACGTCCGTATAGGTTGCGACTACAATTTTAATAAAGACATCCTCTCGCGCAATCGTATTTTTGGCGGTCTGCGCTACGGCTATACCAACTTCAAGTACGACATCGACGGCCCCGACATGACCGATCCCGTATGGGGAGATGTCGCGCCCTACCACTTCACCCACCTCAAAGGAAAAGCGTCATGGATAGAACTCGTATTTGGTCTTGAGGCCAAGATCTGGCGCGATCTCCACATAGGCTGGACTGCACGCTACAGGCGTCGTATCAGCCAGACCAAGGATGATATCGGCCAAGCTTGGTATATCCCAGGCTTCGGCAAGAATGACTCTCACAACTTCGGAGCTACTTTCAATATTATCTTTGATATATAGTCACAAGTAGCTTATGCTCAGCTCTATATCTCCTCTCAAGAAGCATATCGGGCAGCTTATCTTTCTCCTGCTGCTTATCGTCGGTACCATGCTCATCCTGCGTGAGCAGCATGAGGCACCTTATCTACAAGATGAGGGACAGATATTCGGCACCTACTACCATATCACCTACCAGCACGCCGGAGATCTTCAGCCCTCTGTTGACAGCGTACTACACCAAGTGGACCGCAGTCTCTCGGCTTTCAATCCCAACAGCACTCTCTCCCTCATCAATCAAAACAAGTCCACCCACACCGACCCCATGCTGCGTCATGTCATCCAGCTTGCTCTCCAAGTTTCCCAAGCCACCCAAGGCGCATTTGACATCACCGTAGCACCTCTGGTCAATGCCTGGGGCTTTGGCTTTGACCACACAAGTGATGTTGCTCCGTCCACCCTCGACAGCCTCATGCGCTTCGTCGGATACCGGCAGATACTGCTCCGGGGTAACCGACTTCTGAAGATCCATCGCGAGACTCAGATAGACCTAAGTGCCATTGCAAAAGGCTACGCCTGCGATCTCGTAGCCGACACGCTCCAACGCCAGGGCGTCACCAACTACCTCGTGGAGATAGGCGGCGAAGTGCGTATGCACGGCGTCAATTCCGAAGGCAAACCTTGGCACATCGGGATCTCCAAGCCAACAGACGGCAGCCAACCCGATCCCTCCCAGATTGCTGCCATGCTTACTCTGACAAACACCAGTATGGCAACTAGCGGCAACTATCGCAACTTCTATATCAAGAACGGCCGCAAGTATGCCCATACCATTGACCCCCACACTGGGCGTCCTGTCCAGCACAGTCTCCTCTCCGCTACCGTTGTCGCGCCGACCTGTGCCGAAGCCGATGCCTACGCCACCGCTTTCATGGTCATGGGCGTACAGCGTGCACAAGCCATTGTCCGACACACTCCCCGCCTCCACGCCTATCTCATCTACACAGACAGCCTGGGACACGACCGTGTGTGGCAAAATATCATTCCCTAAGCCAGATACCCATGAATACCTCCTCAATCTACGACACACTGCTTCAGCTTCCGCTCTTTCTCGGTATCAACCAACGTGATATGGAGGAGATTGTCGGATACGTCAAGTTTGACTTCCAGAAGCGTTCCGCCGGCAAGACTATCTATGCCGCCAATGACACCAATCAGCAGATTCTCTTCCTCCTGCGCGGTCAGATCGTATGCACGCGTCCTGACGGCCGTTTTGGTCTCATCTTTGAGGAAAATCTTGAGTCACCCTCCATCATTGGGGCTGAAGTCCTCTATGGTCTCACGCATTACTTCAGCCACAACTTCCGCACCGCTACTGACGTACAGTATGTCACCATTGGTAAAGACGACATCAACAAGCATCTTTTGCACTACGAGGTCTTCCGTCTCAATCTCCTCAACTATCTCAGCCTCATCGCCCAGCGTCGCTCCCTGATGCTATGGGAAGTTCTGCCCGAAGACCTCACACAGCGTTTCGTCCAGTATCTGAGGCACAACTTCCGTACCCTCAGCGGCTACAAAGTCGTACGCGGACGCGAGGTTGACCTCGCCGCAGCGCTGCTGACCACAAAGCGCAATGTGTCACACCTGCTCCAGCAACTTGAGGAGCGCGGACTCGTCCAGTCTCTCCGCGGGCGCATCATCATACCTGCCTTTGAGCGTCTCGTACAGGAAATATAATTTTCCGGACTGCTACAAGTTGACACACAACAAAGACCAATGTTACAGTGTCAGAAGTAGTCATTATACAAAACATTGCAAATCACATATTTACAGTATCTTACTAAAGTAAGATACGACTATTTATCGAGCACTCTCTGTTTGCGTTCATCCGGATTGGAAAATGTCTATTACAAGCAGGATGTCCCTTAAACAAAATCAGATATAGCTTTGATAATATCTGATATCGTTTTAAGCCAAATCAGAATTCAGAAGAAAACCAGCAGAGGACAAGACATTCATGCCGTCCGCAGATTGTCAGTCCGTAGTTCATCCATTGCCTCCAACCCCAATCCGTAAACATACCTTCGTGAGAAACGCGCCTTGAGCCGTCAATCTTATGGTACAATACTGATGATTTATCGATTACCCCTCTTGTCATTTCTCTTTCTTCGGGAGCGTGTTCTTCTTCTCCGCAAGTATCCCTGCGAGTGCTTGACCTATCCGTATAAATGTCCGGCTAATCATGAGCACAAAGTGGCAACTCATTTTTATTAATAAAAAATGAGCTGAGAATTCCCGTTTGTCCCCGAATTCAAAAACGGGGAAATCTATCCAAGACGTCTCTGTAGCTCACTGAAATCCAATTAATTACAGCTAATATTTGACTATTTTATAACTAGCTGGCTATCAAGCGATAACAACTCGCCTTTCGGTTTAAACTACATCGGACCTAGTTTAAACTACATCCGACCTTGTTGTTCTTACAAGTCGACTTATTATCACTACACCGGTACTGATTTGAGGCGCTATCTCGTATTAATTATATATAAAACAGATGAGCTATAGAAATACTGACGGGCTGCCGTCCGCTTCGAGGGATCACCGGAGACAAAGACCGTATACGTCCAGTGTTCCCTTCCTTGCGCAGAACTTTTTCAAGGAATGGCGTCAAAGAGAGTGCATGACGGGCGAGGACCGGATAGGACGTCAGTGTAGTGAGACCGGTCTGGAAGAACCAGACTTCATAACAACCCCACTCCAAGGGGCTGACGATGATATTTTCTTCTTTGTCTGTATTATTACGGTCCCTTCAAATACCATGGCAACCCCTCCTCGAGCAAGGAAGAGACGCTTCCACACTTGTCCGATTGGAGCCACGGAAGTTATAAAGTTTTGTTGCCCAATAGTATCAGCGTCAAGCCCGAGACTTCTAGCCTTCTACTAGGCTCGTACAAGGCAGATACCAGCCATCTGGACAGAGACTCGGTCTTTGTACCCATTTGTGTCTTCCAGCGCCGTATTGTAGGAAATAAGTACGAACTGGTACTATTTGTCAGCCTTGGCTCTCATCTCATCAACATAGTCGACAAAAGCCTGATTGACTCTGCGTGCGCCGCCCGGAGTCGGATAGTTACCTGAGAAGTACCAGTCTCCGGGATGATTGGGGATTGCCGTATGGAGGCCCTCGATACTCTGGTAGACGATACGGATATCTGCGCAGACAGCATCAGCATGGAGCAATTTGGCCATATGCGCTGAAATCTCGTCATCGCTAAAAGGTGCGTAGAGTTCCTGTACACAGTTGGGCACAGCCTGTCCTGGACGGTAGTCCTTCAGTGCCTTGCAGCAGTGATCGTAGACCTCATCGATGAGAGAGGTCATGTGGCGCTCATGGAGCAGTCCGACAGTCGTCTGGAAGGCGATAAACTCCTGCAGGCTGGGCATGTCAATGCCGTAGTAATCGGGATAGCGTATCTGGGGCGATGAAGAGACGACAACGATACGCCGCGGATGAAGCCGATCCAAGATACGCAGGATAGACTCGCGCAGGGTAGTACCGCGTACGATGGAGTCATCGATGATCACAAGGCTATCGACATTAGGCACCAGGCTGTCGTAAGTGACATCATAGACATGGGAGGCCAGGTCGCGGCGTGAATTTCCCTCAGCGATGAAGGTACGCATCTTGATATCCTTCCAAGCCACCTTTTCAGCGCGGATGCGCTGTGAGAGGATCTCCTTCAGTTTGCCGCCCGCAAGTTCTTGAGGGGACAGGCGGCGGATGGCCTCCTCCTTCTGCTGGTTGAGATATTGGTTAAATCCCTCTATGAGTCCGTAAAAAGCCGTCTCGGCCGTATTGGGAATAAAGGAAAATACGGCATGCTTAATATCGCCGTCGAGAGCATCGAGCACAGGCTTTACAAGTTGGCGTCCAAGGGCCTTGCGCTCGCGATAGATATCGGCATCGTTGCCACGGCTGAAGTATATGCGCTCAAAGGAGTCTCCCTTGTACTGGCGCGGCTCTATGATCTGCTCGAGTCTCACCTCTCCGGCCCGGTTGACGATGATGGCTTCACCGGGCTTGAGCTCCTGTACATCCGATGACTCCACAAACAGGGTCGTCTGCACGACTGGGCGCTCCGAGGCGATGACGACCTGCTCGTCATTCTTATAGTAGAAGGCGGGACGTATACCCCACGGGTCGCGCATGGCAAACATCTCGCCGGATCCCGTCATACCGCAAATCACATAGCCGCCGTCCCATATCGGGCTCGACGTACGCAGCACGCGCGCCATATCCATATGTTCCTCGATATAGTGCGTGATATCCATATGGTGCAAGTCCTTTGCCACAGCTTCATTAAAAAGTCGCTCGCTCTCGCGGTCCAGTCTGTGGCCGATTTGCTCGAGCAGAATATAGGTATCGCTGTAGATGCGCGGGTGCTGCCCCGAGGAGACAATCTCATTAAAGATTTCGTCGACATTGGTCATATTGAAGTTGCCGCAGAGGCAGAGATTGCGCGCCTTCCAGTTGTTGCGGCGCAGGAAGGGGTGTACAAAAGCCAATCCGCGCTTGCCGGAAGTACTGTAGCGCAGATGTCCCATGTAGATTTGACCGGCAAAGGGGATGTGCTTCTCTGCATAGACCGCATCGGCAAATTGATCAGCGGGTATATCCTTGACGCTCTCGTGAATCGTGTTGAAGATCTCCTGTATAGCACCGGAGCCAAGAGCCTTCTCTCTGAACATGTACTCCTCTCCGGGCTGGGCATTCATCTTGACACAAGCCACGCCCGCGCCTTCCTGTCCTCTGTTGTGCTGCTTCTCCATGAGCAGGTAGAGTTCATCGTAGCCGATGGTCCATGTGCCGTATTTCCTCTGATAGTAGTCGAGAGGCTTGAGGAGGCGTACCATCGCAACGCCGCATTCATGCTTAAGAGGTTCCATGTAGAGATATATTGGTATTGATTTGTCAGACGATAAGGCTAATCTGGGTGCCACTGCGTCCTTAGCCACTGCAAAAGTAGCAAAAAGCGCGCGCATTAGCCTCCTAAGAGGTACAAAAAAGCCAAAAGCTGACACGGATATTTTGCCCGATGCTGAGTGCCCCGGCTGACAGGAGACGAATTATAGGAGTCAAAGGCCGCAAAAGAATTGTTTTTTTTGTAAGTTTGCAGTCTAATCGATAAGTCAACTATCATGTCTATGCGCGTTCTCATCGTCTTACCCATTGCCATGCTGCTCTCTGTAGCTCCCCTCAAGGCACAGACAGACCAGCCCGCCCCGACCAGTGACGAAAGCTCAACACCTGCCGCACCTCCCGTCGTATATCGCAATGTCTACATGTACGGCATTGCGCAAAATGTCACGGACAGCATCACCTATCTCACGGAGATCTATCCCGTGGAAGGAATTGAGTTTGACAAGCACAGCGGTTTTTTCAACGGCCTCGACCTCTATAGCGACCAGTTGCGCGACTACCTTCTCGCCAAAGGCAAAGAGGGATACATCTGTACCACCTTCTACGCCCTTAAGCGCAAAGATGCAGAGAAGGGCTTCATAAAAATCAAGAAGCGTATCGACCGCAATGATGCTACCCGCTATCAGCCGCTGCCCGAGTTCAGCTACCACCACATAGACATGAGCCACATCTACCGCGGCTACGTGCAGCCCGACAAGGACAGCCAGCAGTCTGAAACTGAAAGCTCGGGCCAATAACCCGATTGTCTTTGCTGAAATGAAAAACCGGTACTACCGCGTAGGCGGACTCACATTTTGCATCCACCCCGTCAATGTCGACGGAGTAGTTGTCGGCATGCCCGACTCTTATCAGCCTTTCCGCCTGCAAGACCAGACAGACGATCTCCTATTTACCCTCACCCTCGACCAGGTCTTTCATTTCTCCGAAATGGGTACAAAGCTCGGTCGATTCAACGAGGACAACAATCCCCAGGAAGTCTACCGCAAGGCTGATGGCGGCTACCAGTTTCTCCTCTACAGCTATGACAAGGTGCTCAGCGCCGAGATGGAGACCGACCAAGCCTTCCGCTATATCACGCTTCGCCTTCAGGGGTCACCGCAGCAGCAACTCTTTGGGCTCAACAATGCCGTGATGATCAGCTACGCCTTTTCGTCAGCCCGTTGCGGCACCCTCCTCATGCACTCATCCGTCACGATGTTGCGAAGCTGGGGATACATGTTTCTAGGCAAGAGCGGAACCGGCAAGAGCACCCACTCCGCACTGTGGCTTAAGTACTTTCAGGGCACTGAGTTGCTCAATGATGACAATCCCGTCCTACGTGTCAACGACAAGGGACGAGTCACAGTCTATGGGTCTCCCTGGAGTGGCAAGACGCCATGCTACAAGAACAAGCATGCCCGTGTCGGCGCCCTCGTCATGCTCGAGCAGAAGCCCTACAACCGTATCGAACGACAAGACGTCCCCCACGCCCTCTCCTCCCTCCTCATCTCCTGCTCGTTGATGATGTGGGACGGCCCCACTTACCACGCTATCATCAATACCATCTCCCGTATACTGCAGGCTGTACCCGTCTATCATCTGGAAAATCTGCCCAATCGAGATGCAGCAGAACTTTGCCGTAGCGTCATAGAACGATGAACACCCTGCAAATTCCCAACGAGATATTCATTCCCCAGATTGCCTCCTATCTGCGTGCCGGTCACGACGTCACAATCAACGTCAAAGGTTTAAGCATGCGTCCTTTCATCGACCAGCATCGCCACAAGGTGTTTCTCCAGCCCTGCCATCACTACCGCGTGGGCGACATCGTACTTGCAGAGACGGACTCCGGCCACTATGTGCTCCACCGCATCATCAGCCTCTCCGATCAAGAGGTCATCCTTCAGGGAGACGGCAACTGCCGGGGCACGGAGCATTGCACCCCTGCGGGACTGCTCGGACGCTGCAAGCTCATCATACGCAAGCGCGACGGCAAGACACGTGATCCCTACACTCCTCTACAGTGTCGGCTCGCCCTTGTCTGGCGCCATCTCATGCCTATCAGACGCTACCTCCTGGCTATATACAATCTCATCTATTACGGACACTTACACAGCTCACATATAAAATATGAAGACTAAACAAGGTTTTAACATCCAAGACATCTGCGGCGTCAAGATCATTGTTGCCGAGGGAATACAGAACATCGACTTCAGCAAGATCATCTCTGTCAACGACACAGCCGCTTTCCTATGGACCGAAGCCCAGCGCGGCGACTTCACAGAGCAGAGCCTCACCGACGCACTCGTCAAGGAGTACGACGTCACACCCGAGACGGCAGCCAAGGACGTACACGAGCTCGTCCAGCAATGGAGCGACAACGGTCTAATCCTGCCCTGACCCTCCCATCGCCCATCTGTCATGTCCCAAGTACCGAGTCTCATCCGACAATATGCCCTATCGCTACTGGCAAGTCTGGTCTTCTCAGTAACCACACTGACTGCCAGAAGCGCTGATATTGTCTTGAGCGGAGGACACTTCGGACAGGTGACAGATCTCTCTCAGCTGCAGGCCGGCAGCTACTGCCTGTTGGCGGCCAGGTCTGGAGGCATGACCTATCTTACCTCAAGCCGTACAGTTTCCGCCAGTTCGTCCAACGTCAAACTCAGTTCTGACTCCGTCGAGGGCTCACCCCGTCAGATTGATGCCACTATTGCTGCATCTGACATCTGGCAACTTCTTCCCGACAGCAAGGGTTGCTACCGTCTGTACGCCGTAGCCCTAGGCAAATATCTAGGACAGAAGGGAAACAACAACGTCAAGATGGTCTCGAGCGCTGACGAGGCATCCCGCTTTGTCCTCTCGGCTGAGGGAGACGGCTTTCTCCTCATGCTCAAGGACGACGCATCTGGACGGGCCTTGAGATACAGTACCGTTTATCAGTATTTCGGATACTTCACCCGGAGCAATCTCTACCTTCATCTCCATCTCTATACCTATCAAGCCGGTGAGGTCCTTGAAGGACTTACGCCGCTGACACCATCCGACACGCTGTCACTGACATGCCCTATCCAAGGCAGAGAACTGGGGCTTACTGTCAGCTCCGCCAGCGGCTTGTTTTCCACAGACATCAGCGACTATATGCTCCGCGACAGCACGCTGTCATCTGCATCGCCCTTTGCCGTCTGGCACATGGGAACTGACCGGCAATTGATTAGTTCCGAGGGAATCCGCCTGGCCGATTTGCTGACTGGACTACCTGGCAACAAAGACTCCATCGAATGGCTACACGAATCAAGTCAGCTCTACCTCCGTCTGCATGGCAGCACAACGCTGTACCGTCCCTGCTACTTGCCTTCATCCCCGGGTATCCTCCGGCTCATTGAGGCCGGCCGCGCAGGCCAAAACGATGTCTATCCCATCAAGTTGAGATCCGTTGCCCCGCGTCCCACACTCAACCTGTCAGCCACGGGCACTGCCACGCTGAAGGGTGGATGGAGCCTCGCCTCTCTCCGAGAGCTCAGGCCCGTGTCCTCATGGCGCGAGATTGACCTCTCCGCCGCGACCCTCTCCACCTCGACATGGCAGATAGAGCTCTCCGCATGCCCCAACTGCATCCTCTACGTCTCGCCTCAGGATACCGTGTCTCTGGCTCCTAGCCAGTCCAACACGGTCGTACTCGGCGCCCCGCGTCCGCGGGTCGTGCGTTCCATTCGCCTGACCGACGCCCGTCCCTATCATATTACCCGCTCCTTTTACGCACCCGCAGGGACCATCGTCTATCAGCGCATCCTGCCCGACAGTGGATGGTACTCCACAATCCTACCCTTCACCTGTCTGACATCCGGCAGCGGTCTCTCGGTCTACCAACTGACCTCTATCACACAAGATCAAGCTTATCTGGCCGCCACTGACACCCTGCTCGCCTACCGTCCCCAGCTGATCCACACCGCAACCGCCGACACAACCGTCACATTGGCCTGCATCGCACAAATCATCGGCCCCACACCGTCTGCATACGGATGGATGGCTACCGACTCCGTACAGCAGCTGACAGATAACACGCTCTACGTGCTCTCTCCCGACGGCAAAACGCTCTGCCCGCCCTCCGCAGGCAGCTGGCTCTATCCCTTCAGAGCCTCCTTCCGACTTGGCAAAGCGAGGTCGAGGAGCTTAAGACTATCACATTGACTTCAAATCATCATAGATTCAATACAAATGCTAATTGCAGTAGATTTTGACGGTACCATCGTCGAGCACAAATATCCCTCCATCGGCAAGGAGATACCCTTTGCCACTGCCACGCTCAAACAACTCATACAGGATGGTCACCGTCTCGTACTTTGGACCAACCGACAGGGCGAACTACTCCAAGAAGCCCTCGACTGGTGCCGCGACAAAGGGGTAGAATTTTATGCAGCCAATAGCTGCTACCCAGAGGAACAGGCCGACAGCGGAGAGCCCCGCAAGATCAAGGCGGACATATACATTGACGACCGCAATGTCGGCGGCCTGCCTGACTGGGGCGTCATCTACGAGCTCATCAAGCACGGCCTCACGCTCCAAGAATACTTGATGCAGCAAATGGGACAGCCCTCCAAGCCCAAGAAAAAGCACTGGTGGCAATAAGGCCTCCCATAACATTTGTCGCACTTCACATCGTACCGGCAGTATAGAGCCCGCTAAGCACAAGATGCCACTCCGCGGTCACATGTTTTTGCGCCGTACCGACCAGACTCCGCCCAGAGTACGCATTAGCGGCCTCTCTTCTCAATTCAACCCATCCGAGCCTTCCGTTCCACTAGGAAGTGAAGGTCAACGCTGTACCTATCTTATCATAAGCCCTCCTGACAGACCGTCCGTCTGTCGGGAGTAAAGGCATTTCAGACTCAGCAAACAAATAATCGGACCTGACGCAGGCCAGGTCCGACATGTTTTCATAGTACCAGGTAAATCGAAACGTAGAACCTTAATTAATAAATAGTGTTACCCCTGAAAGTCCTGGCAATTAGTATAGAGTTCCTGTAATTGCAGTGCGTACTGCTGCGTCTCCTCGGCTATATGGAGGAGAAGGGCTGTGGATGTGTAGTCTCCGTCCGACGACTGCAGTTCTACAGTCACGAGATGCTGTCTAAAATCCTGTATGCGCTTGACGATTTCATCGCATTCTGCCAGTATTTGTTCCCGACGAGACGGCAACAGAGACTTCAGCTGCTCAGCCATCACGGCACACAGTTCGACGAGGCGGTCTCGCAACGGGATATATTCGGCCAGCAGGTCAGAGGGTACAGGAGAGAAGTGATTGTCCACATGCTCCAGTACCGGGTCGGCGATACGCAGTAGTCCGTATCTCAGTTGGCCGAGCGAGTTGTGGATAAGGTGGAAAGGCGTAGACAGCCTTATTACCTCCTCGGGCCTTGAACGCTTAAGGCAGATGGTCTCGCGACGCCGCAGATTTTTGAGCTCTGCTTTCTGACTGTGAAGCCGCTGCTTGGTTGACCGTATGTCATGCAAGTTTTCCCGGGCCAGACCATCTGTGAGCTCCAACAGTGCCTGACTGTCACTCTTAATCTGCTCCGCGGTGCTAACAGCAATATGCTTGCGCAGCATCCGGAGCACCTCGTCGCGGTCCTGACAATGCATCATCTCGTAGAAGAGCACATCTCCATGCTGCTTCTCCAGCTGATGCTTGTGAAAGCGCTTCTGACTTCTGATCACAACCGCTATAGTCAAGGCCATGAGCAGAATGATAGCCGGCAGCTTGCCAAAGTACATGATAAGGCACACCGTAAAGCAGCACACAAAAGCGATACCCGCCGTGATAAACCACCCAGCAATGACCGTGAGCACCCCGGTCACTCTGAAGACAGCACTCTCGCGGCTCCAAGCTCTGTCGGCGAGCGATGCACCCATCGCTACCATGAAGGTCACATAGGTTGTAGAGAGCGGCAGCTTGAGCGAAGTACCCAGCGCGATAAGCAGAGCCGCTACGACAAGATTGACAGAGGCTCTCACAAGATCATAGGCGGCATCGTCGCGTGTAGCTATGGGTGCAAAACGCCGGTTGATATAGCTCTGCACCGGAGCAGGAGTCACCCTGCCGATAGCCCGGCTGATATTGCTGGCTCCTCTGACAAGGCTGCGCGCAATACGCGAGCTGCCGAACATCTCCTCTCCCTCCTGCTGGCTGGAAAGGCCCACCTGTGTCTTGGTCACATTGCGCGCCTTCTCCGACGTAGACAGGGCAAATACCATCACGGCGCCAGCACCGATGAGAAAGATGATAGGAGTATTGGCCGGGCCGTTGAGACTGTTCATCATATATCCGGTTGCATTGTCCCCACCATTGGCCATAAAGTCCATGTAAGACGAGTAGCCTGCCAGAGGTACTCCCATGAAGTTGACCAAGTCATTACCGGCAAAGGCAAGTGCAAGGGCAAACGTACCCAGAAGGATGATAACCTTAAACACATTGACCTTCAATATGTACAGTATTTGCATCAATACAGTGAAGACGACGAAGCTGCACGCCAAGACCGTCATAGCGTGGCTGTCTACGTAGTCCAACATCTCGGGCGTCATGATAGGCATGTTCTTCATTCCCTTAAAGACCATGAAGTAGACAATAGAGGTAACAGCCACGCCGCCGAAAAGGCCTATCTTCCACTTCAGGTGCTGAGCATACTTGAAGGTGAAGAGCATTCTCACAACCCACTGTATGATCATACCAAAGACGAAGGCGATGGCAACCGACAGAAATATACCCAATATCACCTCCAGCACCTTGTCGGTATTGATATACTCGGCATAGGGCAGACCACCGCCGTGTAGCATCTTGACCATTGCCACCGCCGAACTGGCGCCAAGCAGATTGAATATCATCGAGACAGTCGTGGATGTCGGCATACCGAGAGTATTAAAGGTATCTATCAGCACGATGTCCGTCGTAATCACCGCTAGGAAGACGACCATCACTTCGCTGAAGCTGAAATACTGAGGCTGCATAATACCATGTCGTGCGATATCCATCATGCCATCGCTCATCGTTGCGCCTAAGAAGACACCTATCGCCGCCACGGCCACGATGGTACGAAATTTAGCCACACGTGCCCCGATAGCCGAATTGAGAAAATTGACCGCGTCATTGCTCACTCCCACATAGAGGTCAAAGACCGCCAACGTGAAAAGAAAAATGACCATCAGTAAGTACATCCAATCCATTTTGCTATTGCTTTTATCAGTTGTGCTGCAAAAGTAAACAGGCCGTATTACGATATAGTAAAGTTTGTGTGAAGATTTCATTAAGATTTCGCTCTCGACAGCTTCTCAGACGTACTATTAACTGCCTTTCTACTTAAACAACCTACCACTTTGTACCAAACACATCGTAGCATATTCCACTCATATCCCACCCTGTCGCCATAGCAAGGCAACCCTCAGACTTGTAGGCTCAGAGAGATAGTTCTCGTAAGGCTCTTTTTTAAATTAAGGAAAACCTTATGCCTCTCCGCCTAAGCCTTTACGCACCGACAGGATCGCGACGAGTCGAGCCTGAAGTGGAGGAATGGACGATCAAGCAAGACGAGAATACTTGACTTAAGCAAAGTCGTTCCGAAGAGAAGATGAAAAAATCAGACAGGATAGGAGATGTGTAAAAAAAATACTACATTTGCAGTTAGTAAACAACGATTCAGCTGTCTCCCCATCCGGCGGCAGGCAGACCATCTCTATACCAAGCGCGATGAAAGCAGTGATACTAGCAGGCGGATTTGGCTCGCGTCTTAGCGAAGCCACCCAACTCATACCTAAGCCCATGGTGGAAATAGGCGGCAAGCCTATCATCTGGCACATCATGAAGATCTACAGCTACTACGGCATAAATGATTTTGTCATCTGCTGCGGCTACAAGCAGTATGTCATCAAAGAGTACTTCGCCAACTACTTCCTGCACAACAGCGATATGACCGTGGATCTCTCCAAGGGCAGTGTGGAGGTACACTCCAGCCACTCCGAACCATGGCGTATCACGATGGTCGACACAGGTCTCAACACGATGACCGGCGGACGTATCAAGCGCATAGAGCCCTACGTCAAGGGCGAACGCTTCTGCCTCACCTACGGCGACGGAGTGAGCGACATCGACATCGCCGACACGCTACGCAAACACGAGCAGAGCCATGCAGCTATCTCCATGGCTGTATACAAACCAGAGGGCAAATTTGGTGCCGTAGATATCGACCCGCAAACCGATTGGGTCAAGTCTTTCAGGGAAAAGCCCGATGGAGATGGCGGATGGATCAACATTGGATTTTTTGTCTGCGAGCCTGAGGTTTTTGACTACATACCCAGTGACGACACTGTCGCCTTTGAACGTGAGCCGCTCGAGCATTTGGCCGCTGACGGCAAGATGCACGCCTATAGGCACAGAGGATTTTGGAAGCCGATGGATATGCTGCGCGACAACAAAGAGCTTAATCAGATGTGGAACGAAGGGAGGGCGCCATGGAAGGTATGGTAAGCCCAGACTTCTACTGCGGCAAGCGCGTACTTGTGACCGGGCATACCGGATTTAAGGGATCGTGGCTCGCTATTTGGCTCCACGAGATGGGAGCCCAGGTATACGGCATCGCACTCGACCCTCAGACATCACGAGACAACTACGTCGTGACCGGCATAGGCGACAAGATATGCCAAGACCTCCGCATCGACATCAGAGATGCCGGACGGCTCAAGCAAGCCGTAATGGACATCAAACCGGAAATCATCTTTCACCTCGCCGCGCAACCGCTCGTCAGACTAAGTTACGCAGAGCCGGTAGAGACGTGGGAGACCAATGTCATGGGTACCCTCCACATAATGGAGGCGATGAGAGCGTGTCCCGAGACTCGCGTAGGCGTGATGATCACTACCGACAAATGCTACGAAAACCGCGAGCAACTCGAGGGATACCGCGAGACCGATCCGCTGGGCGGCTATGATCCTTACTCAGCCTCTAAGGGCGCATGCGAGATAGCCATCAGCAGCTGGCGACGCAGCTTCCTCAACCCCCATGACTGGGACAAGCACCACAAGAGTCTTGCCAGTGTAAGAGCAGGCAATGTCGTCGGTGGCGGAGACTGGGCCAAAGACCGTATTGTGCCCGACTGCATCAGAGCTATCCAACAGCAGGAGGTCATCAACATACGTTCGCCCAAGGCCATCCGGCCCTGGCAGCACGTATTGGAGCCACTGGGTGGCTATCTACTCCTAGCACAGCGCATGTGGGAAGCTCCCACCGAGTACTGTGAAGCGTGGAACTTCGGCCCGCGCAAAGAGAGTGTCGCCACCGTCTGGGACGTCGCCAGCCGTATTGTATCCGACTACGGCCAAGGGCAACTCCGCGATGCCTCCGACCCTCATGCCCTGCACGAGGCCCAGCTTCTGCTGCTCAATATCGACAAGGCACAATCACGACTCGGATGGCAACCTCGCCTTACCCTAGATGAGTGCATCGAGTGGACAGTCGGCTGGTACAAGACCTATACGACGACAGATCCCTACAGTCTCTGCGTCAGACAGATCAGACAATATATCAATAAGGCAAGATGAAAGCATTCGTAACCGGCGGCACCGGGTTTATCGGCTCCTATCTGCTCAAGGCTCTGCTTGACCAAGGCTGCGAGATACTCGCCCTCAGACGCAAGGAGAGCAATCTAAGCCGCATCAAGCCTTTTGCCGAAAAGATCAAGTGGGTCATGACCGAAGATGACTGGCAGACCGTAGCAGCCAACTACCGGCCCGACATCATCTATCATTTGGCCTGGCAAGGCGTATCGGCCGCCGACCGCATCAGCTACGCTTGCCAGACAGACAACATCGCCCTGCTGCAGTCTGTACTCGACATCGCCGACCGCTCAGACGTCAGCAAGATCGTCAGCACCGGTTCGCAGTCAGAATACGGAGCCTTCACCCAGAAAGTAGACGAGACTTATCCGCTTCATCCGAATACTGCCTACGCCGCCTGCAAGGTAGCAGCATCCTATATCCTGCGGACCTATTGCGAGGGGAAGGGTATCAAGTGGTACTGGCTACGTCTCTTTCCTTGCTTTGGACCGGGAGAGAGCGAACGGTGGCTCATCCCGTCTCTCATCAAGAGCATCTGCACCAAGCAGAGCATGGACTTCACCCCAGGCGAGCAGAAGTTGGCTTACCTCTATGTGGGAGAAGTGGCGCAAGCTCTTGCTGCCATTGCCCACAAAAACGCGCCCAGTGGAGCCTACAATGTGAGCGCTGACCATCCTATGCCACTACGGGAGATGGTAACCTTGATACGCAACAAGATAAATCCCAATTTCAAGCTTAACTTCGGTGCCCTGCCCTACCGGCCTGGCCAGTGCATGTATATGGAGGGCGACACTACAGCGCTCAGACGCGAGATATACAGCCTCAGGACGGACAATTTCGCCGAGCGCATGGCACAAACTATCGACTATTATACCAATAAGTTCAAACAGCAATGAACTGCGACACATATCATCACGACTACCGTGCCCTCGCACGGGACATACGCAAACTCAGCCTTGAGATGGCCTACCACGCCCGCTCTTCCCATAGCGGCGGAGCCCTGAGCATGGCTGACCTGCTCGCCGTACTCTACGGCGGAGACTTCATTCGGATCACCCCCGAAACGGTTGACGACCCGCTGCGTGACCGCTTTATCCTAAGCAAAGGACACTGCTGCGCCTCCCTCTACGCTACGCTGGCGCTCTGCGGCTACCTCGATGCCGATGATCTCAGACAGCACTATGGCGACAACGGCACGCTCTACTACACCCACTGCAGCAATCAGCTCAAGGGAGTCGAAATCTCTACCGGAAGTCTGGGCCATGGCCTGCCCGTCGCACTAGGCATGGCGCTCGCCGCCGAGCGTGCTCCGCGCAAGTACAGCGTATACTGCCTCACAGGTGACGGAGAACTCGACGAGGGCTCTTGCTGGGAGTCTATCCTCTATGCTGGTGCACACAAGATGAGCAATCTCTGCCTCATCGTCGACTACAACAAGCTGCAAAGCATGGGCGATGTCAAGGAGATTATGGACCTCGAACCGCTGGGAGACAAGTTGAGCACCTTCAGATGGAATGTCATTGAAATCGACGGTCATGATACCGATGCTATTGCGGAGGCTTACCGCAACTTCATCAAGGAGCAGGAGCGCCCCACGGCCATCATTGCCAATACGATCAAGGGCAAAGGTGTCAGCTTCATGGAAAACAATATCTTCTGGCACTACCATAACCCCAATGACCAAGAACTCAAACAAGCAGAGGAGGAACTAGGATGAGAACAGCCTTTATCAAGCAACTCGTAGAGGAAGCCCGTACCAACGACAAGATATTCCTGATTGTCGGCGACCTGGGCTACAATGTTGTAGAGCCTTTTGCACAAGCCTATCCCCAACGCTTCCTCAATGCAGGTATCAGCGAGCAAAACATGGCCGGCATGGCAGCAGGACTGGCCATGAGCGGATACAATGTATATCTCTACTCCATCGGCAACTTCCCCACTCTGCGCTGTCTAGAGCAGACCCGCAACGATATCACTTACTACAATGGCAGCGTCAAGATTGTCTCTGTGGGTGCAGGATTTGCTTACGGCAGCCAGGGCATGAGTCATCATGCGACCGAGGACATAGGCGTGATGCGCGCCCTGCCTAATATGGTTGTCTGCTCGCCCTCCGATCCGTCAGAGACCCGCAAGATTACTCACTTATCCGCCAACTATAGCGGATCGATGTACATCCGGCTAGGCAAAGCCGGTGAAAAAGAAATCTTTACTGACGGACCTTGTACGCTCAAGTTGGGAGACCTCCACTGCTATCAGGAGTCTAACGCGCCCTGTGTCTTGCTCACCACTGGTAGCATCACGGCTGCAGCTGTCGACTGGGTCAAGGAGCACCACGTAGACACCGCCCTCTACAGCGTGCCCTTCATCAAGCCGATAGACGGGGAGCAGTTGTGCCAATTGGCACATAAGCACTCCAACTGGATTGTGCTCGATGAGCATCAGAAGAGCTGCGGCGTCGCCTCCGCCCTGATAGAGCAGCTCAGTGATCTCTACCAGGAAGGCGCCATTGAGGCCTTCCCCAAAATCAGACGCCTCGAGGTCAACGACGAGTACATCCACGTGGCCGGAGATCAGGCCTATCTCAGGCAGATTACAGGTCTGCAGCTCTCCGAGGCCTATTTCAAATAAATCAGAAGCAGTCTCTCCTATTTAATATGTGGCTTACCCGCAAGCTCGGCATAGATAAAAGCATCGCCTACACTTCCGCCGGCCAGATGGTCTCGGCGGGAGGCGGATTTATCACCGCCCTCTTTATTCTGAAGTATCTCAGTGGTGCTGAGCAGGGGTACTACTATACCTTCAAGAGCATCTTGGCCATACAGGTCTTCTTTGAGCTCGGCATGAATACGGTCATCACCCAGTATGTCGCTCATGAGGTCAGCCACCTCTCGTGGCAGGGCATACAGCTCGTCGGCGAGGAGCGCTACCAGTCGAGGTTGTCATCACTGATACACTTCTGTGCCAAATGGTATATCTTCTTCTCCACAATACTTCTGCTGGCCCTTATTCTAGGCGGCATGATGTTCTTCTCTCACTACGGTCGAGAAGACACCGACATCGATTGGCAGGCGCCTTGGCTCATTCTCTGTGTCACCACGGCGCTCAATCTGTTGCTCACGCCCATCTTCAGTTATCTCCAAGGCCTTGGCAAGGTCAAAGAGGTCGCCGCTTACTACTTCTACAAGTACACCTGTTATCTCATTGCCGTGCTGCTAAGCTTTGCGCTCGGAGCCAAACTCTATGCACTGAGCATTGGTAATATCATCTACATCCTAGTGAGTCTCGTCGCCTTGCTGATGACACCGCTCGGAAGTATCATCTGGAACATCTTCAAGACGCCTGTGAACGAACGCATATCCTACATGAAAGAGATTTTTCCTTTTCAGTGGAAGATTGCTGTCAGTTGGATAAGCGGCTACTTCATTTTCCAGCTCTTCAACCCCGTCATCTTTGCCACTGATGGAGCCGTCGTCGCCGGCCAGATGGGCATGACACTCACCGTACTCACAGGTATACAAGCGCTCACGTACAGTTGGACAAGCACAAAGGTGCCGGTTTATTCTGGCTACATCGAGATGAAGCAATACGGCAAGCTTGATAGGCTCTTCCACTACACGGTCAGGCAAGCCGTAAGCGTAAATCTGGCATTGCTAGTCGGATTTTTTGCCTGCATCTGGGTCATGCGGCAGTGGGACATTACTCCCCTTGGCATCCACATCGCCGATCGCTTCCTCGACTACTGGCCCATGCTGCTCATGATGGTACCTGAGTTCGCCAATCAGTTTATCACAGCGTGGGCGACCTATTTGCGTTGTCACAAGGAGGAGCCTTTTCTGCCCTACTCCGTCGTAAGCGGCCTGCTATGCTGCCTCTCGACAATCGGCATCGGCCACCTCTACGGCGTAAACGGCATCACAACAGGCTACTGCCTCATCACACTCATTCTCATGCCTTGGGCGTACCGTATCTTCCGCACCAAGCGGCGGCTATGGCATGCTCCGGCCCAATAAACACAGTATTTAAGTCTCTCTCACTATGGATATAGACCACCTACAGCCGCTGCTCTTCGATCATGATGACACTCACGAGGTCACTTCTGCCGAAGCACCGTCATCAGACGCCCGCACCAGCTATGACAAAGTGCTTACCATCTGCCTGCCCACCTACAACAGGGCAGAGTGTCTCAAGGAGCAGATGGAGCGTCTGCTTACCATCCAGCCAGATGACCTCCGCAAGATAGAAATCATCGTCAGCGACAATTGTTCTCCTGATCACACGCCTCAGGTAGTCGAGGCTTACCGTTCCAAACTGCCCTTCATCTATCTGCGCAACCAGGAGAATATCGGCCCAGACCGCAACTTTCTGCAGTGCCTCCGACGTGCCCAGGGCAAATATGTCTGGCTGCTTGGCGACGATGACTTTCTGCAGACCCCTTATCTGCATCAGCTTCTCCAGCAACTCGAGTCCCACGACTTTGGTCTCGTCCACATCCGCGTAAGCGGCAAGGACAAGATTCCCTTCCACATCTTCACCGACCTGGACGACATGCTCTGCCAGATAGCTGTCTTCATCACCTTCATGAGCAGCAATATCGTCAGCACAAAGCTCATTCCGCAGATTAGCCTCGACGACTACTTTGACACCCATCTACTCCAGGTACCACTCTATCTGCAGTCAGCGCTCGAGCATCGCGAGAATATGATTGTCAATCTCCCCTTCTTTGACTCAGGAGCCGAGACCCAAAACAACGGGGGGTATAATCTCTTTGAAGTCTTCGGACGCAATCTCACCGGCATCTACGACCGTTTTGAGGACAACGGTATCTCGACCCGCAGTCTCATGGAGATCAAGCGCCGCATCAGTGACTTTCTCTTCCCCTACTGGTTTAATTATGTTCTGCTCCGGCGTCCTACCCATCTCAAGCTCGACCACGTACGCAAGTATCTCGACGAGAGTGTCGGCATCTACCTTTTCATCCTCTCTGGCTTCCGCTTCATCTTTTCAGCCAAGATGATACGCCACTGGCTAACGAAGATAGGACAGGCCATCTGCCGTGCCGTATCATGGCTAATCAGTCATCTGCTGCTTCTCGTCTGGCCTCACTGCTTCGCCCGCGGATGGCGCAATCTCCGCACCACTATCATATCACACCGTTTCCGCTCTCAAGTCAAGGCAGGCAAAAACTGTCATGTCACCGGCTACGATATGCTGAGCGGCGGGCGATACGTAGAGATTGGCAACAGATTCAACAGTCTCTCAGGCCTGCGCATCGAGTGCATCAAGGCCGGTGCCACGCAGCCCAGCCTCAAGATAGGCGATGACGTCACCTTCAACCAGCGCGTTCACCTCGGTTGCATCCATCACATCGAGATTGGCGACCGTACACTTCTGGGCAGCGATATCCTCATCACTGACCATAGCCACGGCACGACAGACCCTGATGATCTCCACAAGGCTCCTCGCAGCCGCTCTCTCCATAGCAAGGGCTCTGTCGTCATAGGTTCTGATGTCTGGATAGGCGACGGGGCCAAGATTCTGCCCGGTGTTACCATCGGGCAAGGCGCAGTCATCGGCGCCGGAGCCATCGTGACCCATTCTGTTCCCGCCTATGCCGTTGTCGCAGGCAATCCGGCACACATCATCCGACTGCCGGCCGTATCTGACCAGCCTGTCGAGTCCTAAGGCTCGACTTTGGCCACAGGTGCCCAAGGAGGCGTGCTAAGAAGGGGGCCAGAGCACACAGGTATGTCCAGCCTGAAGCTATTACCAGTAGGTATCGTTTAATATATCCACATCTCTGCAAGCAGTAATCTCCATCTGTCTCCGATATGTCTGCCTTTCATCTGTCACCTGCAACTGTCTAACCCGTACATAAGCTCATCCCCACACCAGATTACTAAATTCTACCAAACCTCTATGCGTTTTTCTTCTCTGACAATATCTCTCCTCCTGACCTCAGCCCTCACGCTGCATGCACAGGGCGTCGATCTCATGCAGGACACATGGGTCGGTACCGATGCGCTTGGCCGCAAGATGCCCACCAGCCAGGAGGTCGGTTTGCCTAAAACGGACAAGAGCCGCACCGTCGGCATTTTCTACGTCACTTGGCACACATCCGACTTAAGCAAAGCGGGACATCCCGAAGACGTGACCCAAGTACTTCACGCCGACACCGCCGCTCGCTATGACCAAAGCCGGTGGCCGGCCATTGGCGGCATGTGGCACTGGGGCGAACCGGAATATGGCTACTTCCTGAGCGCAGACGATTACGTCATACGCCACGATATGTCAATGCTGGCCGATGCCGGCGTTGATGTCATCATACTTGACTTGACCAATGCAGTCTGCTATTGGAACGAATGGCAGAAGATTTTTGACGTCATGGAGCAGATGAAACGCGAAGGTAACGTGGTGCCTAAAGTATGTTTCTGGTCGTACAACGGGCCCGTCATCACGGTGACACAGGATGTCTATGAAAAATACTACAAGGCCGGCAGATACCGCGACCTATGGTTCTACTGGGACGGCAAACCACTCCTGCTCTGCAACATGCGCCCTGACCTTGATGCCAACGGAGGCGGTGCACGCAATCCCAACCCCCACTACGACGCTAGCGCAGCTACTAATTCGACCAATCCCCACTATGGTGACCCTGACTACTCAGAGCCATACTACAAGGACTATACACGCGAGGTCAAAGAATTCTTCACGATGCGCAATATGTGGTGGGGCTACTACAAGTGGGGCGGCAAGCGCTATGTAGGCACCGAAGACAACTGGAGCTTCGGCTACGAAATGGAAGACTCCAAGGTCGCTGCCCTCACTCCTCGCGAGCGCTGCGCCACCCATCAAGGCCAGGCCGAGCAAATGGCCGTCACGCCCGCCCAGCATCCCATCAGCATCACTGGAAAGAGCTGGCGCGTCAGCACAGGCGAGCCCAAGCTCAATCAGTACGACGAACCCGACTCCGCTTATGTGCCCTGGTTTGGCCGCAAGGTGAGCCATCCCGAGGGATACGGCATCTACTTCCAGGACCGCTGGGACGATGCGTTGCAAGTCGATCCCTCGTTCATCTACCTCAACGACTGGAATGAATGGACCGCCGGCAAGTTTGCCATAGGTAAGGCTCCTGGCAGTGAGGCCCCCGGACCCACAACTTTTTTGGGCCGTAAAACTAATAATTTCTATTTTGTAGACCAGTACAATTGTGAGTTCAACCGCACCTTGTCGCCAGTCAAGGGCGCATACACGGACAATTACTATATGCAGATGGCTCAGAATATCCGTCGCTACAAGGGGGTGAGACCGATACCTCAAAATAAGGGCTACCACAAGGTCAGCCTCGACGGACAGAGCGGCTGGGACGAGGTCACCGTAGCCTATCGCGATACGCGGGGCGACACTAGCCACCGCAACTATGCCGGCTATGCCCACCGTCAATACACTGACAGTACCGGACGCAACGACATACTACTGAGCAAGGTCGCTGCAGACAGGACCAACTTATACTTTCTCGCGCAGACCGCTGATGCGCTGACGCCCAGCTCTGGCCCCAACTGGATGCTGCTGCTCATCGATGCTGACCAGAACAGCACTACCGGATGGTACGGCTACGACTATATCGTCAACCTGCAGGTCAAGAGTCCCGAGACGACAACCCTCTGTCGCTACGACGCAGGCCGCCGGACGTGGGAGCCCGTGGCCGACCTCTCCTATCGCACACAGGGCAACCGGCTCGTCATCAGCGTACCGCGCAAGTTGCTCAAGCTACAAGGCAAAGCGATGACTTTTGATTTCAAGTGGGCAGACAATCCGCAGACGCTCACCAATCCCATCTCCCTCTGTACCCACGGCGACACAGCACCCAACCGCAGATTTAATTACCGATACATATGGCACAAATAAAGAGACTGTCCCTCCTTCTCATCTTACTCTGTACCCTCCTTCTGGTGCCCACTTTCTCCCGCGCTTGCACAAGCATCATCATTTCGGGAAAGGCAACTCCTGATGGCAGGCCCATCCTGCTCAAGAACCGTGATACCGGCACGCTCAGCAATATGTGTGTCGTATGCCAAGGCGTGCGTTACCGCTTTCTGGGCCTCGTCAACGCCAAGGACGCCGCAGCCAAGGAGGTATGGGCGGGACACAACGAGGCAGGCTTCGCCATCATGAATACCGCCGCCTACAATCTCAACGCCAAAGACGAAAAGCTCGAAAAAGAGGGCATCCTGATGCGTCAAGCCCTCAGCCAGTGCGCCACGCTTGCCGACTTTGAGCAAATGCTCGATACATTGTCGCGTCCGATGTGCGTCGATGCCAACTTCGGCGTGCTTGATGCCCAGGGCGGATGCGCTTATTATGAAGTCGGCAACCAGAGCTACCGCAAGTACGATGCCAATGATTCTGTCACAGCACCCGGTGGATACCTCATACGAACCAACTACGGCATGAGCGGCGACATGTCCGATCCCCACGGCGTAGAGCGCTATGCCGCCATATCCGAACTGATGGCCGGCCTCCACGCACGCGGCGCCTTTGACATCGCTTCGCTGCTGACCATTCCCCACTACCTGCGCCATGGAGTCACCCATACAGACTTGCTAGCTCAGATGCCCGCCGATGCGGAGACCGACCGGATGGTCTGCTTCCGCGACTATATTCCCCGCTACATCACAGCCAGCTGCATGCTGATACAGGGTGTTGCATCTGGGCAGAATCCTGCGCAGACAACCAGCTGGACCTACGTGGGCTATCCACTCACTACGGTCGCCGTTCCGCTGATGATCACACGTTCCGGCCACTTGCCAGCCATCGTAAGCCCCGACCAGGAGGGTCGCTCATGGCTTGCCACAGAGGGACTGAGGCTCAAGGGGGCCCTCTTCTGCCTCAAGCAGGGCAACACTCACGACTATCTCAATCTCAGCCGCCTCGTCAATCGCGACGGAACCGGCATTCTCCAACTCACAAAGCCCGTACAAGATAGCATCCTAGCACACTCCCACCGCGTCCTTGGCTCGCTATCACGAAGGGAGAAGCCTGCCAAGTCCATCGATGCTCTCTACGACTGGATAGATGCCTATGTCAAGTCCCAAATGTTAGCTATCGACTCACGCGTCATGCCTCATGACTAATACTCACCCGAACTGACAAAGACACGGAAGAGCTTCGCACAAAACAAGGTCGGACCTAGTACCAACTAAGTCCGACCTTGTCAAATCTAGAAGCCACCTTGTCATCAGAAACAGGCTTATCCATGTACGATAAGTTTACGTGTCCCCTACGCCGTCTCTATCAGATCCATGACTTCGCCTTCCCGCAAATGAATAGGCAGCGTGTGCGGCATGATTGTCATGAACTGGGCAAACTCAAGCATCCAATGGCTTGCTCTATGGCTGAGCTGAGCGATCCTCCGCCTGTTCGTCAAGCAAAGGCTATGCCGCATCGCGGCCAAGAGTCTCTCCCGGTGTCACGGTTGCAGGATGCGCACGACACGCACTCCCGTCTGGGTCGACTGACGTTGCTGGTAGCGATAGAGCGACTGGCTATCGATGAGCACCTTGTGGTAGATGCTTGAGGCATTAAGCAGGTGCAGACGACCGCTCTGCCATACCGCAAAACCGAGATGGGCGATGTCAAGCCCCTCCTTGCTGGTCGTCAGGCAGAGGATGTCGCCATTGTGGATACAGGAGAGCGCCTTGCGTGTGCCGCCGATGCTGCTCTTGGGAATATAGCTGAACTTGAGTCCTGTCAGCTGCTGCTCGGTCGTACGAATCGTCTTGATGTATTCCGGATGCCGCTTGAGCGCATCATAGTATTGCGGGTGCTTGCTCATAAAGTTGATCTTCAGCGTCTGAGTAGCTGTAAAGGGAGACTTATGCTTGAAGTCCTGGGCACTCACCTCATGAACAAATCCCTGACGCTCGCCGTTGAGTATCCACGAGGTGAAATAGTGATTGCGCGAGGGGTAGGCCCGCAGAACGCCGTTGGCATAACGCTGATGGCGGAGGTAGTAGCAGAAGGCACCAAAAGAGGTCTTGCCATGACTCGAAGCCAGTGTCAGCGCCGTAACGACGTCGACATAGGTCGTACAGTCGAGCTGGTCGAGATTGATTACGAGACGCTCCGGATCGCCCTGCTCCAGCGTGTGAGCCACATAGGGCTTGCCGATAAACTGGCGGGCGAACCACAAGACTTTGTTTCCCCCATTGGTCATATGGCGGGCCTGGCGCAGGAGTTGCTCAATCCGCACCGAGTCTTTGGGCTGATAAGATACCGACGCCTTCTGCCCCTGGGCTGCCAAAGGGAGTAGCAGGAGCAGCAGCAGTAAGTTTGTATAGTATTTCATACGTCTATAGTTTGGTTTCATCCGGTCTAAAAGCTCTCGTCTGCCTAGATTTAGCCACAGACTGGGCTTCGAAATCTATTCGTGATGATACGGCTCGCCGTGGAGGATAGTCAGCGCACGGTAGACCTGCTCCGTAAAGATCAAGCGGATCATCTGATGGGAGAAGGTCATGCGCGAGAGCGATATCTTGCCTTGGCAACGGTCGTAGACCTCTTGCGAAAATCCGTAAGGACCACCCACGACAAATACCAGCCGCTTGTATGACTGGCAGAAGAGACGTCCCAGATACTCCGCCCACTCTACCGAGCGCATCTCCCGTCCCCGTTCGTCAAGCAGGAGGAGATAGTCGCCCTGACGCAGATGCTGGAGGATCAGCCGACCCTCCTGTTCGCGCTGCTGCGACTGCGTGAGGCTTTTGCCCGCGCGCAGGTCTGGGATGACCTCCACGTCAAAGGTCATATAGTGCCGTATGCGCTGTACATAGTCAGCGATAAGGGCATCCAGATATCGGTCTGTAGTCTTTCCAACAAGGATCAGAGTTGTCTTCATTGCTGCAAAATTAAGACTAATCCCGCAATTTGGCCCCTTTAGGTGGCTTCCAATTGAGATTATTGTCTTAATTTTGTTGCACAATATCAAGGATTACTATCATGTACACCGTAGATCAACTGGAAGACAAGCTCTTTGAGCTCGCATTTGCCGAGGACATCGGCGACGGAGACCACACCACGCTCTGCTGCATCCCCCCCGAGGCAATGGGCAAGTCCAAACTGCTCGTCAAGGAGTCGGGCATACTGGCCGGCGTAGACATAGCTCGGAAGATTTTTCACAAGTTTGACCCTGACTTGCAGATGGAAGTATTTATTCAGGACGGCGCCCGCGTCAAGCCGGGCGACATCGCCTTCACCGTAAGCGGCAAGGTGCAGAGCCTGCTCCAGACAGAGCGCATCATGCTCAACGTCATGCAGCGCATGAGTGGCATCGCGACGATGACAGCCAAATATATGGACAAACTTCGCGGCACCAAGACGCGCGTGCTCGACACCCGCAAGACGACGCCCGGCATGCGTATTCTCGAGAAACAGGCTGTCAAGATTGGCGGCGGCACCAACCACCGCATAGGCCTCTTTGACATGATCCTGCTCAAGGACAATCATATTGACTTCGCCGGCGGCATCGACAAGGCCCTCGACCGCTGCCACGCCTATCTCAAGGCTAAGGGCAAGAATCTCAAGATAGAGATAGAGGTGCGCTCTCTTGATGAGCTGCGCCAAGTGCTCGCCCACGGAGGTGTCGACCGCGTGATGCTCGACAACTTCTCCATACCGATGACCCGCGAGGCCGTAGCTCTCATCAACGGCCGCGTAGAGACAGAGTCCAGCGGTGGTATCACTATAGACACGATCAGAGACTACGCAGAGTGCGGCGTCGACTTCGTATCGGTAGGCGCACTCACCCACTCGGTCAAAGGACTCGACTTGTCCTTCAAGGCATGCGAATAATATAAGAATAGCCTTATGCAAATGACCAACCATACACTAAAAACCGCTTTCTCCCTGCTCCTCCTGCTGACGACGTCAGCAGGATACGCCTGCACCAACTTCATTGTGGGCAAGAAGGCGTCGCGCGACGGCAGCGTCATCGTATCATACAACGCCGACAGCTACGGATGCTACGGCGTGATGCAGCACTTCCCCGCCGCCAAGCATCCCAAGGGGGCCATGCGCAAGGTATACGACTGGGAGTCTGACCGCTACCGCGGCGAGATAGCTGAAGCACCGGAGACTTACGGCGTAGTCGGCAATATCAACGAGTACCAAGTGACTATCGGCGAGACGACATTTGGCGGACGAGAGGAGCTCGTAGACTCTACCGGTCTCCTCGACTACGGCAGTCTCATCTACATCGCTCTCCAGCGCTCCAAGACGGCACGTGAGGCCATCAAGGTCATGACCTCTCTCACCGACAAATACGGCTATGCCAGCGAGGGCGAGACCTTCTCCATCGCAGATCCCAACGAAGCCTGGATACTCGAGATGGTAGGCAAGGGCGCCGGCGGACACGGAGCTCTCTGGGTCGCTGTCCGCATCCCAGATGACTGCATTAGCGGCCACGCCAACCAGAGTCGTATCCACAAGTTCATGCAGTATCCAAAGGACCAGTGTATCTACTCCAAAGACATCGTGTCCTTCGCCCGCAAGAAGGGGCTCTACAAGGGCAGCGATGCCGACTTTGATTTTGCTGCTACCTATTGTCCGCTCGACTTTGGGGGAGCCCGCTACTGCGAGGCCCGTGTATGGGCCTTCTACAACCATTGGGCTACCGGCATGGACGCCTATCTCGACTACGCGATGGGCAAGAATCTCAAGGCCGAGCCGATGCCTCTCTATATCAAGCCCAAGACCAAGTTGTCGGTAGCCGATGTGCAAAATGCCATGCGCGACCAGTACGAAGGCACTCCCATGGCAATGCTCTCCGACCCGGGTGCCGGTGCATGGCAGTCGCCCTACCGCCCGCGTCCACTGGCTTGGAAGTACAAGGGCAAGGATTACTTCAACGAGCGTCCCACGGGTACGCAGCAGACGTCATTCACCTTTGTCGCCCAGATGCGCAACTACCTGCCCCGAGCCATAGGCGGCGTGATCTGGTTTGGTCACGATGATGCCAACATGGTAGCCTATACTCCCGTGTACTGCTGTGCGACACGCGTCCCCGACTGCTATACCAAGAAGTACGGAGACGATGTCACCTTCTCGCTCAAGAGCGCCTTCTGGGTCTGCAACTGGGTGTCCAATATGGTCTACCCACGCTACAGCCAGCTCTTCCCCGACGTCAAGGCCGAGCGTGACAGCCTCGAGCATCTCTACTTTGACCGACAGTCTCTGGTAGAGCGTCAGGCACAAGCGCTCTGCCAAACAGACAGCAGCAAAGCTATCGACTATCTCACCAACTACTCCGTCAAGACCGCCGACGAGATGCTCCAAGACTGGATTCACCTCGCCGAATACCTCATCGTGAGGTACAATGATATGGTCGTCAAGCCCTATTCCCACGGCCATTTCCTGCGCACCCCTGAAGGGCTCGGCGCTCCGGTCAAGGCTACGGGCTTCCCCGACGCTACCCGAGAACAAATCATCCGACAGACCAACGGCAAGTTTGCCGTACCTGCCCCACAGAAATAGACATACATCAGACTAAAACACACTTAAATATTTACAAATCCATGGACAACAATCAACAACTCATCGCTCAATGCGAAGCAGTGGCTAAGCAATGGATCGCCTCCCCCCTCTATGACCAGGAGACCAAGGCCGGAGTACAGCAGATGCTGGACAATCCCGACAAGACCGAGCTCATCGATGCCTTCTACCGCACCCTCGAGTTTGGCACCGGAGGTCTGCGCGGCATCATGGGACCTGGTACCAACCGCATGAATATCTATACTGTCGGTGCTGCTACCCAGGGCCTCTCCAACTACCTCAACAAGTGCTTTGCCCAGTTGCCGCAGATCAGCGTCGCCATAGGCTACGACTGTCGCAACAATAGCCAGCGCTTTGCCAAAATCTGCGCCGACATCTTCTCTGCCAACGGCATCAAGGTTTACCTCTTTGACGAGATGCGTCCGACTCCTGAGATGAGCTTCGCCATCCGCCACCTGCACTGCCAGAGCGGTATCATCCTCACAGCAAGCCACAACCCCAAGGAGTACAATGGCTACAAGGCTTACTGGGATGACGGCGCTCAGGTGCTCGCTCCCCATGACAAGGGCATCATTGCCGAAGTCAACAAGGTCAAGGTGGAGGACATCAAGTTTAAGGGCAATCCCGACCTCATCACCATCATCGGCAAAGACATCGACGACGAGTATCTCCGCCAAGTACACACTATCAGCATAGATCCCGAGTGTATCAAGCGTCAGCACGACCTCAAGATCGTCTACACGCCGCTTCACGGTACCGGCATGATGCTCATACCACAGAGCCTCAAGCTCTGGGGATTTGACAACGTACACTGTGTACCCGAGCAGATGGTCAAAGACGGCAACTTCCCCACCGTGCAGAGCCCTAATCCCGAAAACGGCGAAGCGCTTACCCTGGCCATCAATCTGGCCAAAAAGCTGGACGCTGACATCGTGATGGCCAGTGACCCCGACGCCGACCGCGTAGGCATGGCCTGCAAAAACGACAAGGGACAATGGGTTCTCATCAACGGTAATCAGACGGCCATGATATTCCTCTACTATATCATCAACAACAGGATTGCCCAGCATAAGATGAAAGGCGACGAATTTATCGTCAAGACCATCGTCACGACAGAGATGATCAAGGCCATCGCTGACAAAAACCACATCAAGATGATGGACTGCTACACCGGATTTAAGTGGATTGCCCGCGAGATCAAGCTGCAAGAAGGCAAGATGACCTACATCGGCGGTGGCGAAGAGAGCTACGGCTTCCTCGCCGAAGACTTCGTACGCGACAAGGACGCCGTAAGCGCTTGCTCACTGCTCGCCGAGATTTGCGCATGGGCCAAGGACAAAGGCAAGAGCCTCTACGACATCCTCATGGAAATCTATGTAGAATACGGATTCAGCTACAACAAGACAGTCAATATCGTCAAGCCCGGCAAGACTGGTGCTGATGAGATTAAGGCCATGATGGACAACTACCGCAAGCATCCCGTCAAGACCATCGCCGGAAGCCCCGTCGTCCTGACGCGCGACTATCAGGCTCTCAAGGCCTATGATGCCGACGGCAAGGCTACAGACCTCGACATGCCAGAGCCCAGCAACGTCATCCAGTGGTTTACCGCAGACCATACCAAGATCAGCGTACGCCCGTCGGGTACGGAGCCCAAGATCAAATTTTACTTTGAGGCTAAGACCGACATGAAATCTCCCGCTGACTACGAGCACGCTCTGTCTGTTGTCAACGCCAAGTTTGACGCCATACAGAAGTCTCTGGGTATCTGATCTCCGACATCCCGTCAACTGGCAATAGCCCGGCTGAGTCAGTCCTGACTTACAGCTAATAATATACTGTCATCTGCGCTCTCCCGCCAATATGGGGGAGCGCAGATTGTTTGTCTCCTTGCTCCGGCACTCGACCACCGAACCATTCTGTACAATCTCCTATCTATCCGACCGTACAAGGTGCCTAAGTTCGATGAAAATCAGTGAGGAAGAAAGATACTTGAAGCCCTGCATAAAATTATATATATATATTTTCTTCCCGCCAAGAAGTTCGTTTGACAAGTCGCCTTGTCCGCCGTACAAGGTCGGATGTAGTTTAAGCTAGGTCCGACCTTGCTAAAACTGGAAGGCGAGTTGTTAGCGTAAATAAGCCAGTTTGTCGCAAGCGCATCCCGCATGTTTGCAACTCTTTGTACAACAGCATCTTAACTCAGCCCATTTTTACATCGATAGTCAGTACGTGATATCGGGAGGTTGCGGTAAGCAAACTATTTTTTATAATAAAAAAATTTATCCTAAGACCTGTTCTCTGCCAAGTTCCGCCAAGCAAGCAAGACCTGAGGCTCCAATAGACGACGCAAGCAGCAATACCAGTATGGGAAAGGACGGCCGACGCGACTGCGCCATGAAGTCTGTACCGCAGACAGTCCTGCTACTTCAACCGTCCCGGCAAAGGTTGCCTATAAATTATCCCAAAAATCGTATACGGCCTGTCGATTATGGCACACGCACAGTCATGGAAACTAACTTGAAATCCTGCCGAAAAAAAAGGCTATGAGCCTTTGATGGCATTCCGGAATTGACTATCTTTGTAACCAGCCTAGCATAGGCTACAATCGATAAAGCAAAATCAAAAACAAAACCTGATATGAAATACGTAGTAACGAGTACCTTGCTCTACGGCCGTCTGCAAATGCTTGACCGTGTTGTCAACCCCAAAAACACCGCCCCCATCCTCCAGTGTTTCCTCTTCAAGGCACACGGAGACAATCTCATGATCACTGCTACAGACAATGACACAACCATCAATACTACCGTGCCCCTTACCCAAGGAGACAGCGACACCAGCTTTGCCATACCCGCCAAGCAGATTATGGATATACTCAAGGAAATCCCGGAGCAACCGCTCACAATCGAATTTAACCCCAATACTTACCAAATCAATCTGAGATACCAGAACGGTCACTTCCTGCTTCAGGGAGAAAATGGCGACGACTTCCCCCAGCAGAAGGATCCCGAGGGAGAGAGCCACGAAATCACCCTATCTGCGCCTCTCTTGAGCAAGGCCTTTGCCTCCGCCATCGTAGCTGCCAGCGACGATGAAAACCGTAAGGTGATGAACAGCATATTTGTGGACATCACACCGCAGGATCTGTCGGTCGTAGCCAGTGACGGACACAAGCTGGTATGCTACAAGATCCTCTGCGACACCCATGACACCACGGCCAGTTTTATCTTGCCGCGCAAGCCGTCAGCCCTGCTTCGCTCCATCATAGACAAGGAGGAGGGCAACATCACGCTCTGTACTTGGAGCAGCGGTGCCGCCAAAATAAATACCGACAGCTTCAGCATGAGTTGCCTGCTCCTGATGGAGAAATACCCCAACTACAAGAATGTCATTCCGCAAAACAATACCAACATTGCTACCATAGACAAGGAGACCCTACAAAGCGCCGTCAAGCGTGTACTTGTAGCCAGTGATAAGGCTACCTCACTCGTCAAACTCAACTGCGAGGTAGGCAAGATTACACTCTCGACCGAGAACCTCAGCTTCGCACAAAGCGCCGAGGAACAAGTCGTCTGCCAGTACGATGGCATGCCCCTGCGCATCGGATTTAGAGGCGACTATCTCCTTGACCTGCTGAGCAACGTCACCAGCACCAATGTGCTGATCAAACTCAGCGATCCCAGCCGCGCCGGACTCATACTCCCCGCTGAGCAAGACAAGGACACAGACCTCACCATGCTCCTCATGCCTCTGCTCATCACAGCTTAAGCCGTAACTGACATTTGGTCCGGACAAAGGCTAACACGACAACTACAGATCACCATGAAACTCAATCTCAAGAAACCGCTCGTCATCTTTGACCTGGAAACCACCGGGCTCAATATTACCCATGACCATATCGTAGAGATAGGCTACATCAAGGTAGAGCCCAACGGCAACGAGGAATCCAAGACCATGCGCATCAATCCTGGCGTGCACATCCCCGAGGAAAGCACCGCCGTACACCATATCTCAGACGAAGACGTCAAGGACTGCCCGACATTCAAGCAAGTCGCCCAGACCCTTGCCCAGACCTTTGAGGGATGCGACTTCGCGGGATTCAATTCCAACCACTTCGACATCCCGATGCTCGCGGAGGAATTTCTGCGCGCCGACGTCGAGTTTGACTTTAGCAAAGCCAAATTCGTGGACGTCCAGAATATCTTTCACAAGGAAGAGCCGCGCAACCTCGTAGCCGCTTACAAGTTCTATTGCAACAAGGACTACGATCCTCATGCCGCGATGGCCGACACACAAGCTACCTACGAAGTGCTGCAGGCCCAGCTCGACAAGTACGACAATCTACAAAACGATATTGACTTCCTTGCCGAATATTCTTCCAACAACCACAATGTCGACCTTGCAGGCCGTATCATATACAATGAGGATAAGGTGCCCGTATTCAACTTCGGCAAATATCGCGGCAAACCAGTCATAGATGTACTCAGGACAGATCCGGGATACTACGGATGGATCATGAGCAGCGATTTTGCCCTGAATACCAAGCAAATGCTCACACGTATTAAGCTCGAGGCCAACAAGAGATAGCCTTCCCCACACCGGCGTCGTCAGCAGAACTACTGCAGTCACGCCAAAGGGGCCAATACGCAAATTGTCACTATGGATCTGAAAGGCAAACATATCGTAGTAGGCATCACCGGAAGCATTGCCGCCTACAAGGCATGCGAGCTCATACGCCTCTTCGTCAAAGATGGCGCAGAGGTGCAGGTCGTCATTACGCCCGCAGGCAAGGAGTTCATTACCCCGGTCACGCTCTCGGCGCTCACTTCACACCCTGTCATCAGCGACTTCTTTGCCCAGCGTGACGGCACATGGCATAGCCATGTCGAGCTCGGACTCTGGGCCGACGCCATGGTCATCGCGCCCTGTACAGCCTCGACCTTGGGTAAGATGGCGGGAGGCATCGCCGACAATATGCTCATCACGACCTATCTGGCGATGAAGGCACCCGTCTTCATCGCACCCGCCATGGACCGCGACATGTACGCTCATCCCTCTACCCAAGCCAACCTTGACAAGCTCCGCTCCTACGGCAATACCGTCATCGAGCCAACAGAGGGATTCCTAGCCAGCAAACTCATTGGCAAAGGGCGCATGGAAGAACCACAGAATATATTTCTCCAGGTCAAGACCGCGTTGCTCTCCACCTCCGAGCTCAAAGGCAAGACCATGCTCATCACTGCCGGTCCAACCTATGAAAAGATAGATCCTGTCCGATTTATCGGCAACTACTCCAGCGGAAAGATGGGCTTTGCCCTAGCCGAGGCATGCGCCATGAGAGGCGCTCACGTCGAGCTCGTTAGCGGTCCGACATCGCTACGTCCTATACATCCCGGCATCTCTCTGACCCACATAGAGTCTGCCGCCCAGATGATGGAGGCTGCATCCAGAATATGGGCAGGTGCCGATGTAGCCATACTGAGTGCCGCCGTCGCCGACTTTACACCCGCCGAGACCGCCGCACAAAAGATCAAGCGCAATACAAGACGACAGACACTCGACCTCGTTGCCACCCCCGATATCGCCGCCACACTGGGACAAAGCAAGAGAGCGGGCCAGATACTCGTAGGCTTCGCCCTCGAGACCCATGACGAGCTCCACAACGCCCAGGAAAAGCTCCGCAAAAAGCACTTGGACTTCATCGTACTCAATTCGCTGCAGGACAAGGGCGCAGGCTTCGGCTACGATACCAACAAAGTCACGCTCGTCACTTCCACAGAGGAGTACCCCTTCCCCCTTAAGTCCAAGGCAGAGGTAGCCCAAGACATCATCGACTTCCTATGCACAAAATATTTGTAATATTCTGTCTGCTCGTTCTCAGCCTTGGCCCCATCACCGCCAGCGCTCAGGAACTCAATGCTACTGTGGAAATCAATACACAGAAGATACAGGGCACCAACAAGAGCGTCTTTGAAAATCTCAAGAAGGTCATGCTCGAGTTTATCAACGACCGGCAATGGACCCAACAGCACTACAAGGCGAGCGAGCGTATCAAGTGTGCCTTCACCCTGATCATAAACAAATATGATGACACCACGGGCCATTTTGAGTGCGACGGCTATGTCCAGAGCCTGCGCCCTGTCTACGGCGCATCGTATACCTCTACGACATGGAATGTCCACGACAAGAAGTTTAACTTTGACTTCAAAGAGTTTGACCAGCTCAACTTCAACATTGACCAGCTGGACAACAATCTCACTGCCCTACTTGCCTACTACTGCTATCTGATTATCGGCATTGACATGGACACGATGAGCCCCATGGGCGGTACGGAAGTGCTCCAGCAAGCCATGACCGTCGCAAACAATGCGCAGAGCTTACAAGCTCCCGGTTGGAAGGCGCTCGAAGATGTGACCAACCGCTTCGGCATTATCAACGACTACGTCTCCGAAGCGATGAAGCCCTTCCGCCAATTGCAGTACGACTACCATCGTAAGGGTCTCGACCAGATGGCCGACGATCCGGCAACAGCACGCGAGGCCGTCTCCGCCGCTATCAAGCAACTCAACTTAGCCTATCTCAACAAGCCGCTCAGCTACTTGCCCCGCCTCTTTGCAGAGTACAAGCGCGACGAGCTGGTCGGCATCTACAAAGGCCAAGGCACGTCAAAGGACAAACAGCCCGTCTACGACATCCTCGTCAAAATCAATCCGTCTCAACTCAAATACTGGAAAGATTTGCTCAACTAAGACTTTATCATGCTCCAGCGCCTACATATCAAGAATTATGCCCTTATCGATCAACTCGACATCAGCTTCCATCCCGGCTTTTCGGTCATCACCGGCGAGACGGGTGCCGGCAAGAGCATCATACTAGGGGCCATCGGACTGCTGCTCGGCGAGCGCGCAGACACCAAGCATATCAAGCCGGGCGCAAACCGCTGCATCGTAGAGGCTGAGTTTAACCTCACCGATGATGGCATGGACGAATTTTTTACCACCAACGGACTTGATTTCGACGGCCACGAGTGTATCATCCGCCGTGAGCTCTCAGCTACAGGCAAGAGCCGATCCTTTATCAACGACACACCCGTCTCCGTCGCCTCCCTCAAGGATCTGGGCAGCAAGCTCGTCGACATCCACTCTCAACATCAGAACCTACTCGTCAACGACCGCAAGTTTCAGCTCAGCATTCTCGACACCGTTGCCGGCAATCGCAACCTGCTCTCCGAGTACCAGTCTCTCTATATCACCTATCGCGACACTTGCCAGCGCCTGACGGCTTTTGAACAGGCTGCAAAACAGCGTGAGCAGAACAATGACTATATCAACTTCCAGCTCAACGAGCTCACAGAGGCACAGCTCCGCTCCGGCGAACTGGAGAAGCTCGAGGAAGAGGCTCAGATGCTCAACAATGCCGGCACCATCAAGGAGTCTCTCTACCTCGCCGACCGACTCCTTGCCAGCGAGAAGGGAGGGGCGCTGACACGAATCAACGACTGTATCCGCACCCTTCAGAATATCACGTCCGTCTTCGCCAAAGCGACACCCCTCACCGAGCGTCTGGACAGTTGTGCTATTGAGATAGATGACATAGAGCACGAAATCAGTAGCTATACAGACAGCGTCAATTTTGACCCTGACCGACAGGCCAAAGTCAACGAGCGCATTGACACGCTCAACACCCTGCTGAGCAAGTACCATCAAGAGACGGTGGACGATCTCATCGCCCTGCGAGACAAGCTCCAAGGAGAAGTGCAGATGCTGGCCGACAGCGACGACACCCTACTCAAGCTGCGCCAGCAACGGGACAAGCTCAAAGCCGAGGCTACAGACTTGGCTCATCGTCTCAGTCAAACCCGACACGACACAGTGGCCAAAGTGGAGGCGAGCATGCTGACCAAGCTGCACAGTCTCGGTATGCCCAATATACGATTTGAGGTACAGCTCGAGCAGCTACCCGAACTGTCACCCCTAGGTCTGGATAAAGCCACATTCCTATTCAGTGCCAACAAGGACATCCCCCTTCAAGACATTGCCTCTATCGGTAGCGGAGGCGAGATAGCCCGCGTCATGCTCTCTCTCAAAGCGCTCCTGTCTACTGGGCAAAGCACACGCACGCTCATATTTGACGAGATAGACACTGGCGTATCAGGACGTATCGCCGAGCAAATGGCTCTCATGATGAAGGACATCAGCAACGCCGGCCACCAGGTCATCAGCATTACTCACCTGCCTCAGATAGCCGCCCAGGGAGAACACCACTACCTCGTCTATAAAGCCGAAAACGACGGACGTACCGCCACCTTCATACGCGAACTCACCCCTGAGGAGCGCGTAGCTGAGATTGCCCACATGCTGAGCGGCGCTCAAGTCACTCAAGCCGCCATGGACAATGCCCGCGCCCTCTTACATTTATAAATACATCACAACCATGAAAAACCATTTCAGACTCTTTATTCTCCTGCTCCTCACCTTGACCGTCTCGGCCGTCTCAACACCTCTGCAGGCCAAAGACAAGACCGACAATGCGGCACTCATCACCGTGACCAGCTACGACCGTCAAGGCAAAGTCATACGCAGTGACAACGGATTCTATATCGATGGCCAGGGCGAGGCACTCTCTACCTACGATGTCTTCAAGGACGCCTACAGCGCCAAGATCAAAGACAGCAAGGGCAAGGTACACAATGTCACGCGCATCTCTGGAGCCAACGACCTGTACAATATCGTACGTTTCCGCACCGATGCAGGCTCTACAGCCTGCCTCAAGTTGGCCGCCGCCCCAATCTCCACGGGCACACAAGTCTCCATATTGTCCGCAACCAAGGGCGCACCGTCCACAAGTGCCACAATCAGCAAAGTAGAAGACCAAGACAATATCAAATATTACACACTGGGCCGTAAGCTGGCCAATCTGTACGCTGGATGTCCCCTCGCCAACCCACAGGGCGAGGCCGTAGCCATCATGCAGCGCAACACCGACCGCGATGCCCAAAACAGTTTCGCACTGGATATCGCCTTTGTCCGTCTGCTTGTTCCCTCTGGCATGACCGCCGCCCAGATAGCCATCAACAAAATCCACATCCCAAAACTTCTGCCTGATGGAGAAGCGCAGGCACGCACTTTCATCTGCCTTATGCCTCAGAATAGTCAGGACTCTGTCAGTTACCTTACTGCTATAGACGACTATATCAAGGCTTACCCCCAGCAGAGCATCGGCTATACTCAGCTTGCAGCTTACCACGCCTCTCTCGGCCAGTACGCAAAGGCTGATGCCGACTATGAGCAGGCACTCAGTCAGAGCAACCAGCGCGCCGATGTACACTACGAGAAGAGCAAGCTAATCTACCGTCTCAACATGATTCCCTCCTATCAGCAGTACAAGGACTGGAATATGGACAAATCTATCGCCGAAGCCGAAGCCGCTTATGCAGAAAACCCCATTGCTCTCTTCCTTCTGCAAAAGGGTGACGCTCAATTCGCCAAAAAGCAATACCAGGAGGCTTACGACACCTATCAACAAGTCAACCAGACAAACATAGCCTCTCCGCAGACCTTTGCTGCCGCATCCGTTGCAGCAGAGATGGCCGGCAAAGATTCCACAACTATTCTCTCACTTTTGGACAGCGCCGTCAACCGTTTTCCTAAACCCTATCCCAAGTCAGCCGCGCTCTACCTACTCCAGAGAGCCACCCATCTCCACGCTTATGGCCAATATGCAGCAGCTGCTGCCGACTATCAGCGTGTCGAAGACCTGCAAGGTACAACCAAGCTCAACGACAATTTCTATTTTCAGAAATATCAGTGTGACACTTATGCACAGTACTATCCCGTTGCGCTGAGAGACATCGAGAAGGCACTCTCCTACAAACCTCAAGACTACAGCTACCTCGTAGAAAAAGCACTTGCAGAGTGGCGCATGGGCGACTATGATGAAGCTATCTACGCTGCTCAAGAAGCCATCAAGCAAAATCCCAATGGGCACGACGCATACAAAGCGCTCGGCATCGCTCAAGCTGAGAAGGGAGACAAGGCCAATGCTCTGCGTAACCTCGCCAAAGCTAAGGAACTCGGCGATACGCAGGCGCAAGGGCTCATCGACAGCCTCAAGGGCAAATAGCGGACGGCCCCTAGTTCTCTCTCGCCCGTGCAGGACTGACGAAGCTTTCACCAGCCAGACTACAAGACTGCACGGCCGATTTTGCCCGTCGGACTTTAAGACTCCCGCGCCTTACGAATCAAGTCCAAAACATTCTTATCACTGATTCACCCGCAGTCACAGGGCCAATCGTAAAGATGCCGTCGCATGATACATCCTTATAAATGCATTCAAACAACACGGTATCACGTCTTCCGGAGACGGAGTCCGATGCCATGTGGCTTGTAAACTGTCAGAGACTGCCAACATAAGAACAGACTATAAAGGATGGCCGCCTTGCAATATCAAGGCGGCCATCCTTTTCTCTCTCATCCGACATATGAAGGCGTATCAGCAATTTCTATCTGTCTCTACGCCTTCTGCATCTTGCAGGACTAGTCTTTCTTCTCCTCAGGCTTTTCCTCGGGAGTAACAAAGTCAGTGATACCATTGTGTACCAAGATATTGTACCAAGTGATCACTTTGCGGATATCATTTTGATAGACTCTGTCTGCGTCGTAGTCGGGCAATGCCTTGAGCATAAAGGCTTCCAACTCTTCCTTGGAGGCTTGCTTGGGTGAAAGGGGCACCTCTTTGCCTTCATAGGCCTGCTTGACATTCTCAAAAACCTGCATCAAAGGAGTGTCTTCTCCCGTGGTATACATGGTCACATCATTGAGCGAAGTGATCTTGTCACGAAAACTTACAGGTTGACGCTTTTTGGTTCCGTCAAGCGCCTCGACAATGAGTGTGTTACGGCCACGCGATACGAGCAGAAACAAGCCTGGCTTGCCTGCGATAGCGAGTATGTTTTTTTCCATTTCTTATGTTGACTTGTTTATAAGGCAAAGTTAAGGCTTCAAGCCGAATTAGACGTACTCAAAGCACTACAAAATTGAGCAAAAAGGCAAAAAAACAATTATTTCCCCAATGCCTTCAACAGCAAATCAAGCTGCGGCTCAAGCGGAACCTGTCCGCTATTGTCAATGACGAAGTCTGACTGAGCCAATTTCTCCTCCTGAGTCATCTGCAAGGCAGCAAACCGACGTATCTGTGCCTCCGTGAGCCCATCACGCCGGCAGACCCGCTCAAGCCTTACAGACTCAGGAGCTCCCACCACCACGACATAGTCTACGAGGTCATCAAAGTGGGATTCCAGAAGCAGTGCACACTCTACTGCCGCTACCCTGCACGTCAGCTGGTCGCGCCAGCGCAGTACCCGAAGGCGCACTGCAGGATGAACCAAGGCATCAAGACGCTCTGCCTGCTCCTGTCCCTTGCTCAGATAAGCACGTATGGCCGCCTTGTCGAGTTGTCCGTTGGGCGACAGAAGGTTGTGTCCGATAAGGGACGAGAGGGCATGCTGCAAGTCACGATTGGTCAGCATCTCGTCGCGGGCTATCACATCTGTATTGAGACATGGGATACCTTGCTTGCCTAGCAAATCACAGACATAACTCTTACCGCTGCCCATGGCGCCGGTCACGCCGACCACTATAGGACGCCGACTAGTCTTCGACATTTTCTATCAGATAGTCGATGTCTTCGGGAGAGATGCGTACGTGGGTTACACCCGCCGGAATGGACTTAAGCTTAAGATGAAGTTTGCCTCCCGCACTCTGAAGTACGTCATCGTAATTGACAACAATGACAAAGTCCTCACTAGTAATCTGCTTGTAAAGGCTCATGCCAACCTGGAAGGTGACATCGACGCTGGAGGGAAACGTACGCAGCACCATGGAGGCAGGGAAATTGACCCAGCGGACTGGGACTTTGACCGTCTTCTCCGTAATCTGGTCTATATCGACGCGCACCAGCACATTGGCCGGTTCAAACTTGGCCCCCTTGACAGGGACAAAGCCCACACGGCGTACCGTACGCTCGGAGATACCACTAATCTCGAGGCGGTCAGTATAGACAGCCGTCATTGTATCGAGCACTTCCTGAGTGGCATACACAGTGACAGAGTCAGGCGTCAGACGTACGCCGCCTACACTATAAAACTTCTCCGGCTGCAAGTTGGCTCTCAGACGAATAGGCAGGCGGGTATGGAGACCGTAGTTGTAATAGTAATCCACAGCCTCAGGCTTGAAGGCTGAAATCCTGGTAGAGGGAAGCAGCTTAGGCAGGAGCAGTTTGGAGAGATCGGACGAATGGAGGGTGACATGACCGGAACCTTGGCTGTAGTTGCGAAAGTCGATATTGAGGGTAGGCAGTCCGCCTCCATACTTGTAGGAGAGCAGGCGGGACCCCTTGTCCTTGAGCGTGACAGTCACCTCCGAAGGGAGATCCGTCGTGACTACGACATTTTCAGGTACATTGCGGAGGCTGAGCTTAACATGGAAGTCTTGTTCGTACTCATCTCCCAGTGCAACGATGTACCAGAAGAGGGAGGCCAGCGCAATACAGATCAGCATGACCAAGGCGTCCTTGCTCAGGATAAAGGATAAGCCTCTCCTTAGCTGAAGTCTTATCAAGTCGCTCCTGGATGCCATGTACGTATCAATAGACGAAGAGGCTGGACTGGAATATCCAGTCCACCTCTTTGAGACCTTACTTGCGTTTGACTATTTGGCCTGCTGATCCAGGCTGCCCTTGGCAAAGATGCAATTGCGATCGACCTTAATCTTGACATCCTTGGCAATCTCGAGCGTAACGACGTTGTCACCACCGTCAATCTGCCGGATTGTACCGTGTACGCCGCCAGAGGTGATTACCTCATCGCCTACCTGCAGGCCCTTGCGGAAATTGTCGATCTCCTTCTGACGCTTCTTCTGCGGACGGATCATGAAGAAATACATGATAGCGATGAAGGCGATAATCATAATCCAGAAGGCCATGCCACCGCCTCCCTGGGCGCCTTGGGCGCTTTGGAGCAGAACAAAGTTGAGAGTCATCATAAAATTTTCTATTTTAGGGGTTAAAGTTTATTGGTCAGTCGGTCTTTAAGTTGATTATTGACGAGGGCGTCCAAGATGCCGTTGATATAGGGCACGCTCTTGAGCGAGCTGTAACGCTTAGCGATATTGAGGTATTCAGAGAGAGAGACTCTGACGGGTATGCTGGGAAATGTCAGTATCTCGGCCAGGGCTGTGACCATGATGACCTTGTCCATCGGCGAGATACGCGCCAAGTCCCAGTTGCGTGTCGCACTTGCAATCAAGTCCTCGTACTCTGCCCGGTGGAGCAGGACGCTTGTATAGAGCTGGAAGGCAAACTCACGGTCCTCCTCACTGCTGTAGGGCGGCAGCAGCGGTTGATTGGTACCTTGCGACGGGTCCATGCGACGAATAGTCTTGAGCACGAAAGTATCCACGATGTCCTTATCATCATTCCAATAGATGCTCCACTCCTCCAGTACGTTGTCGATGCCCTCATTGTCACAGATAAACATCTTGTAAAGCACTTTCCACAGTTCGCGGTCAGCTTCGTAACTATCTTCCGGAGAAGTCATATAGGCCTTGTAGGGCTCGCTCTCGACGATAGCCTTGTAGAGAGCCTGCAACTCGTCGTCGGCTTCCTGCCAGGAGTGTGTCTTGCTCTGTGAGGCAAAGTCGCTGAGCTCCACATTGCTGTCTAACTGGGCTGCCAGACGGTTGTGGATAAACTTGGGCGAGACGCTCTCGGTTGATCCCAGCTGCTGAAGCTGCTGCACACGCTCATTGTAATAGATGACAGCCAAGTCTGTGATTTCCGGTATCAGGAGTAGAAGATAGCGGTAAAGGTCGTACGCCAGAGAGAGACTCTTCTCGAGCTCCTTCTTGGCATCTTCCAGAGACTTGACCTCGTTGGAAGCATGAGCATAAGCCAACTGGATAACCTTAAGTCTTATCAATTGTCGATTGATCATCGTGCGTATCGTTCAGTATTTGCTCTGCAAAGGTAGCCATTTATCTTGACAAATACGTTTCCTCAGCTGATAATTGAATATCGGCGTGGTATAAAAATTCTGTGTAGGAGCAACAGGCATGCACCTCGCATCCGCTTTACCAGCCGCATTCTCCGTCCAGACACGTCTGTCTGCCCAACAACTACGTACCCTAAGCAGCCCTCTCTCGGCGCTATACAACTAATGTCATCCGGATCGCTCACGAGCAAACGACGATGTATAAATAACAAGGCCGCTTCCTGTTTTTACCAGGTCGGACCTTGTCAAGCACAGGCCGCAACGGCCAATAGCACGGACTACTCATCGTAGCCGTAGTTTTGATGGAGCTTGGTATTCTGCTCGAGGATAGTGCCCGGTATGGGAAATACGGTGGTGTAGCCACTGGCCTCGTTGGTCAACTGGGGCCGGAAACTGTAGGCACGGGTAAACTGCCCGAAGCGGATGAGGTCCTGTCGCCGCCACCCTTCCCATGCAAACTCAAGCATGCGCTCTCGGAGAATATTGTCGAGAGTAGCTGGCCGGTCGGGCATACCACTGCGGCTGCGTATCTGGTGAAGTATTGCTGAGCCGTCTTCCCCATTGCGCACTTGGGCCTCGCATTTCATCAGCAGCGCATCCGCATAGCGATAGAGTACGATGTCATTGTTCATCAGCTTGCCATCTTTGGTCGCAGTAAGGTCTACTGCATACTTGTGCATGCGGGCTCCAGCCGTCGCCATGTGAGGCGTACCGGTCAACACGAGAGCGATATCCCACGGGTAGTAGCAGAGAGTGTCGCCATTCTGCAGCGTAACAATCTGGCCTTGGAGGTCTCTGAGAGTATCGGCATAATAGGTCTCGCTGAAACGACGGTCGACAGAGTCGGTCCCATAGGAAAAGGTACGAAGGGCTTCCAACGTCGCGCTGGACCCATTCTCCCCCGTAAAACCATAAGCTGAGGCGTGGCGGTAGTGGTAAGAGCGGAAGAGATTTTGCATCTGGTTAGTATACGATGCCGGATCCATGGGAATAGTAAAGATATTTTCAGTCGAGCTCTCGTTGAAGACGCTGAAATTGTCAGCCATGTCAGCCGTCAGAGCGTATCCCATCGCAGTCAGACTGTCACAATAGGCCTCGACTGTCTGCCAGGCATTGAGCTGGCAGCCTCCTACGCTGAAGTAGATCTGCTTACCGTCGGGACGGATACTGTCTGTCCAGTCGTCATCGGTATAGACTTCGGCATTGAGTGCGAGTTTAGCTAGCAAGAAGAAGGCTACCGGGCGCGTCAGGCGACCGTAGTAGTTGCCGGGCTGATTGCTGCGCTTCGCCGGCAGATAGGGAAGCGACTCCTGAAGCTCGTCGACGACGAAACGGAAGACTTGACTGCGGGAACTCTGACTCACATCACGCATAGGCGTAGACGAGGAGACGACGAGCGGCACGCGCCCAAAGAGGTCTACTAGGTAATAGTAATACATCGCTCTGATGGCGCGTACTTCAGCCTTATAGGCCTTATGCTGTGCGGCCGAGAGGAGCGAGGCCTTAGCTTCGATAGTCTCCAGAGAGGCATCGCTCAGCACGATAACTTTGTAGAGATAATTCCAAGCGTTGAGTAGGGCAGCATTGTCGTTGCCCCATGTATGGAGATAGAGCTGCTGCCAAAAGCCGCCATCATACCAGTCTCCACCGCGGGTGGGGATCATAGCTTCATCGGTGGTAAAAGTGTTGAGATCGTACACACCCCGATACGTGCCCTGAAGCCCTTGACCGTCGGAGTAGCCTCCTGTATAATTGTACAGGTTGGCGACAGCATTGAGATAGATACTGGAAGCATCAGTATACGCCTTGTCGACAGGAATCTGGTCTTTGGGATCCTCATCCAGGAAATTATTGCAAGAAGCCAGCATCGCAAGAGATGCCATGGCCAAGATGATCGTGTGTTTCATCTGAATCTGGAAAACTAAAATTGGACACTGATACCCAGCGAGTAGCTACGGTAGACAGGATAGTTGCGTTTGTCATCAATACCAAGCGTATTGCTCACGACTGAGTTATTGATCATCGGCGTCAGCCCTGAATAGCTGGTGATGGTCGCGAGATTGTTGACTGACAGGGAGAGACGCAGATGGTGTATATACTTGACCTTGCCCTTAAGGGGTACGTTCCAGCCGAACGTGAGGTAGTCAAAATTGAGGTAGTCGCCGCTCTCGAGCCAATAGTCTGTAGCTGTCTGGTCAACGATATGCTTGCCCGGAGCCTTCTTGGAAACATTGTAGTACGGCAAGCAGCCCATATTCATGTAGGTCAGGGAAGTGCCATTGTATATCTTGTGTCCGAAGGCGCCGTTGACCTGAAACGAGATGTCAAAGTCCTTGTAGCGGAAGCTGATATTGGAGCCCAGTAGCACCTTAGGCGTAGCCTGTCCGGCGATGTAGCGGTCTTTGCCATCTTCGAGGCTGACGACGCCATCGTCGTCGAGATCGGCGATTTCATAGGTGTAAGTGTCATCGCTCTGCTTGGTGAGTCCAGTGCAGTGGGGCAGATAGAAGACGCCCAAGCTTTGGCCTACCACTTGATAGACGATATCATTGTAGCCGCCATGGAAGCCTGCACCATTGAGAGAGCCGATGGCGGTGTACTCCGGCGCACTAAGGTACTCCCCATTGAAGTTGCCGGAGAGTGAAATCAGTTTGTTTTTCTGAAAGGCGATGTTGAAATTGATGTTTAAGTCGATGTCACGTTTCTGGATGACAGATGCGCCGAAACCGATCTCAAATCCGCTATTGCGCATCGAGCCCAGATTGGCCAAAAGCTTGTCGTAGGCAAAGGGAGGCACGCTCACATCGTACATATAGAGCATGTCGCTGGTCTTAGACGTGTAGTAGTCGACTGTCAGCACGGTGCGGTCGCCGAAGAGGCCGAGATCAATACCTGTATTAAAGGTTCGCTTGACCTCCCATTTGAGGTCGGGATTAGCATTACGGATGATACCGAGCGTGACAGTGGGAGTGCCATTGACAGATACTACACCGTTTGGGGCTGCGAGCTGGAGCGACTTGTAGCAATCGATGGCGCCGAGATTACCCGAGAGACCGTAGCCGACACGATACTTCAGATTGCTGATCCACCGGATGGGCTTCATCCACTTCTCATTGCTGATGATCCAAGCTGCACTGGCAGAAGGGAAGAATCCCCACCGGTGATTGCGTCCCACCTTGCTGCTGCCATCAGTGCGCGCCGTGAGCGTCAGAGAGTAGCGCTCGTCGTACATATAGCTGGCCCTGGCCATAAAGGACGACATCCTGGGGTCTTCATAAGCCGACCCAGTAGCCTCCCATAGCCTCACGGCTGCTGCAGAGAGATTGTTGTAGCCATATTCATTGGTCGTGAGATTTTGAGCTTGAGTATGAAACTCCTTGAGCACCTGCTTGGAGGCCTCAGCAAGACCTAGTACGTCGAGCTTGTGGCGTTTGTTCCAAATATGATTGTAGTTGATTGTCACATTGCCAAGCATCTCTTCCACCTTGCTGTTGCCACGATAGATCTGGCCGTGACTCCATACCGACGTGGGCATAAACTGCGAGAGGCCGATGCTATTGTATGAGAAGGAGCCGAAGGCTGCCATTGTCAGATCGCGGGCCAGCTTGACGGTGGCCTTGAGATGTGTATTGAAGTGGGCATTGTCTTCGTGGTCCTTGATATCCAGCAGCGACTGAGGGTGATTGATCTGGCTCGCGTCACTGTACTGGCTCCATGAGCCGTCACTGTTTTTGCCACGCTTGAAGGTGGGGTTAAACGCGGCGGCACTGTAAAAGAGTTTCTGCTCGTCGTAGATATACTTATTCTTCTGGAAAGAGCCGAAGACGCCGAGGTCTACCGTCAGATGCCGGTCAAAAGCCTTTTGCATGACGTCAAACTTGGCTGTAAAGTTGCGGTTGCCAATCGTCTGAATGATTGTGTTGTGCTGAAGCATACCCAAGGAGGCACGATAGTTGCTCTCCTCGGTACCACCTCCGAAGGCGATATGATGGTTTTGGACAAAGCCGGTGCGAGTAATGCTTTCGGGAAAGTCGGTGTCGTACCCATTGTCCACGATGTCAAGGCCCATCTCCCGCGTAGCCTGGCGGTATGCAGCACCAGAGAGCATCTCCATGTTTTTGTAGACGGACTCAAAGCCCATGGTGCCGTCGTAGCTGATATGGAGCTGACTACTGCTGCCCTTCTTGGTGGCGACTTCAATCACGCCGCTGGCTCCGCGGCTACCATACTGGGCCGTCTCCGAAGCATCCTTGAGAATCGTAAAGCTCTCTATATCGGCGGGATAAATATTGCTTAGCGTGGCGAGGTCGCTCTGCACGCCGTCGATTATGACAAGCGGATCGTTGCCGCCAGTCAGCGAGGTAGTACCTCGTACACGCACGCTGCTGAGCATAGCTTCCGTATTGGTACCTGTCACGATGCTTACTCCGGCTGCTTGGCCGTTGAGCGCTTCGAGCGGATTGTTGACCAGGCCCTTGTTCATGCGGTCCTGGCTAACCTTGTCGACTGCTCCGGCGATAGACTTCTGGTCACCACTGGCGTAGCCCACCTTGATACTGTCCGCCGTCTGCTGAGCATAAGCGCAGGGACCGCCCAGCAGGGCGAGCGTGAGACAGACGAGAGCTTGAGTTTTCATCTTAGTTATGGTTTGAGGGAGGGAATAATCAATTTGCGGCCTACCGCCAACCGTGGCTGCGACTCATGAGCATCGCGGACAAACTTGACCGGCACAAAGTACGTGAGACGCGGATGAACCTGACTTGTCGACTGGTGGGTATGGAAGGCCATCATCAGACGTCCCCGCTTAGTTCTGAAGAAAGAGTGATGCCCCGTGCCTACAAGGCCCTTGATGCCCTGCAGGACAGGGTTGTAGTCGACCTTGTGCCATTCGGCGGTGAGGCTGTCGGCTATGGCGACACCTACACCATAGCGCTGACTGCGGAAATCGTTGGCCGAGTAAGTGAGATAGTATTTGCCGGCATGCTTGATGAGAAAAGGTCCCTCGTTGACACGGATGTGAGGAAATTTGTCGTCTTTCTCCCACGCCTGGCTTTGGCTTAGGCAGTGACGCAATGTGCCCTTCTTGAGACTGCACAGGTCATCATTGAGTTCGGCCAGCCATACGCTATTGCCCCCTCCGAAGCGGACAAATGTAAGATACGGTGTCCCATCGTCGTCGACAAAGAGCGAAGCATCTATGCTGCCCTCTCGAAGCAGCGGTCCGCGGCTAATCTGACGGAAGGGACCAAGAGGTGACGACGAGCGCGCGACGTACAGGCGCTCATCGGCTGTATAGTACATATAGAAGTGACCTTCGATCTTGTAAACCTCAGGGGCCCAGAAATGATGACGGCCATCGCCGTCGCGCTTGTCGTAAGCGAGCCCGCAGTAGTGCCACACCTTGAGATCGGGAGACGAGTAGACCTCTATGCCTCTTGGCGAATGGGTACCGTATGCGTAGTAGGTGCCCCCGTCCAGAAGTATGTACGGGTCGGCAAGGGCAAGCTGAGAGACCTTGACACGTCTAGCAGCCGCCGTAAGTACACAGAGAACACTGAGGACTACGACGGAGAGACAAGCGGACAAATGTCGGGCTTTCATACAAGGATATATGTTTGCGCTGGCCAGGCGCTCTGTCTGCATGGAGGCAGGCTGTCAGGACGAGCTATCTTACAGTCTGACAAAGGTATGAAGTTTATTTTACAATTGTAGAACCCTATCAGATTTTTTTTGCACAAATGCATCTCAGGCGGCTTACCGGACGTAAAGCAACAGGCACAGTTCCGCCAAGATCACCGCCATAGCCCGCTGCTTCGGCTGGCCACATGCCGGCCGCAAAGCCAGCAACTGATTTGCTAAGACGATATCTGCCCTCTCCGGCACCCTGTACAAGGTACCAGAGAGGGCAGACGCCACAGGGAGCAAATCCCTGGGATTAATCGCGGAAGTAGACCCCCTCCTCGCGCAACATGCTCTGCAACTTGGCGATGTCGACTTTCTGCACTGCGACTCCGTCATTAGCAGCAATGGCTGCGGCCTTACCGGCAGCCTCGCCCATAGCCATACATATCGGCATGACACGTGTCGAAGCCATGGCCTCATGAGTCATTGAGGCACAGCGGCCTGCGACGAGGAGATTGGTGACCTTCTGCGGCACAAGACTACGATAAGGTATGTCGTAGCAGTCGGAGCACCACTCAAGCGTGCAGTCACCGCCGATAGGATGATGCAAGTCTATGGGGTAAGCGGCAACAGCTATGGCGTCGTCAAACTTGCGGCACTTCAGAATGTCATCAGCCGTCATCATATACTCGCCGACAATGCGGCGCGTCTCACGAATACCGGTAAATGGAGTGGACTTGTCGACCCATGCGTTTTCGAAACCGGGAACGTACTTCTTCAAGTACTTGACTACGTCTTCATTTTGCTTCATGGCGAGCTCTTCGCCCTTGGTGTAGCTGACAGGATCCGTCGCATCGAGACCATTGACACGGGACATGTTGATCCAAGCCTCGTCCTTCTTCATACCCGTAACAATGATGGTACGATCTACAGGCAGGTCTAAGCCGTCTTTCTCGCGAGCCTCTTTGATCTGGTCGCGCATGCCGACAAAGACAAAGTTGCGGTCTTCACGGAAGAACTCGTTGGGGATTGTGTCGGACTCATACTTTTCAGGATGGTCGGCAATCTCTTGACGGAACTTGGCCATGTCGACACCGCGCATGTCGAACATAAGTGAGGGGGGCTGCATGTGTCCGCCCTTATCGCCTTTCTCACAAGGTACGCCGGCTCTGAAGGCCACGTCAGCGTCGCCCGTGCAGTCGATAATCTCCTTGGCAAGGATGGCCTCGCGACCGGCTTTGCTGTCGATGATGACTCCTTTGACCTTGTCGCCCTCCATGATGACGTCGGAGAAGAATACATACATCAAGACGTCAATATTATTTTCGTCCATGATATCCCAGGATACCCGACCTACGAGTTCGGGGTCAATCATAGTGAGGCTGACGTGCAGAGGACAGGGTCTGTGATCCGTAGCTCCGCCCAGAGCTTTCAGACGATCCACAAATTTCTGCGGAAGTCCCTTAATCACCTGATTGCCCTTGCGGCCAAGAAATCCATTAAGCGGAAGACCCAGCACTAGATTGCCACCCAGGAAACCACGGGACTCAATCAACATGACCTTTTTGCCCTGATTGGCTGCTGCCCACGCGGCAATGATACCTGTCGGACCGCCACCAACAATGAGGATATCGGTCTCGGTCCTTACCGGTATCTCCCTTGCTTCTTCATGAATTGTTTTCATACTATTAAATGTTTGTTTAAGAATTGTGATTTACGCTATTAAAAATATTGTAGAAATCTTGTATTAAACTGTCGCAGGCTTGGGCTCGCGCTTAACCATCTTCCAAAGAATCAAGGCCGCTATGATGTGCAGGCTGGCCATGATGAAGAAGACGACATCACCCATCGAGTTGATCAGCGAACCGACTACCTCATTGAATATAGCGCCGCCGACAGCCCCCGCACCGCAAGCGATACCCAGCACGCTGGATACATTCTTGACTGGGAAGGATTCGGAGATGATGACGACAATCGTGTACAGCCAGCTCTGGCACATGGCAGCGACTAAGCTGAAGATGATGACAACCAGAGCTATTCGTGTACTGAAGGAAACATCTCCCCAGGTGCTCACAAAGGGAATGAGCACGCACAGCGGCGCAAAGACGACCATGGAGATCATGGATATCTTGCGCGCCTTAAGAGATGGCATGCCACGGCGCACGAGCTTGTCGGAGAAGGCCGAGGCCAGCACACCGCCGATGGCACCTACGAGAAACGGGATACCGCCTATATACTGTATCATGTCGAGCGTCTGTCGATGGGACAGACCTTGGTCAGCGCCCATGCCGCGAAGGAAGCCCGGCAACCAGAAGCTGCAGAAATACCATACCGGATCGCTCACCAGCCTAATGAGCAAACAGCCCCAGAGTGAGGAAGTCTTCCACAACTGCCCCCAGCTGAAAGACCACGTATCCCGTCTCTGCGCTTCGTCAGGGTCTGGTGCCGTCGTCATGTCCAGTATCTCCTGAGGCGGAGTCCTATAGACGAGCAGCCAGACGCCGGCTATGACGATGCCGACGCAACCTGCGAAGATGAAGACCAGATACCAGGGGAAAAAGTGAGACATCCAAGCGATTACAGCCGGAGCTATCATCGCACCAATCGAACCTCCGAACTGGCAGAGGCTATTGGCTAGCGCGCGCTTGGTTTTCTCATACCACACGGTAATGACTACAATCAATCCGGCAAAGATGACGGGTTCAGAGAGTCCGAGAATGCCACGACAGATGGCGAACTGGACGATATTTTGAGAGAGACCGCCGCCCACACAAGCCAGAGACCATGTCAAGATACCCGTGAACATCACTTTTTGAGGCCCGAAGCGGTCCACCAAGATGCCTCCCACCGGATACATGATGGCGTAGCAGATTAAGAAGACGTTGACTATGACGGCGTACTCGGCATCTCCGACGCCAAAGTGGGTGAGAATTTCAGGCTTGAGGATGGACAGGAGTTGCCTGTCCAGGTAGTTGCAAACGACAGCTATGAATATCGTCGCAACAATATAGTTTCTACGTATTGTAGGTCGCATCACGGTATCATTCGTTAGGAATTCCACCCATCTCACAATAGCGCGCGTACCGTCTATCTATGATGTCGCGTTGATCCGTAGTCGGGTGATAGATTTTAGTTACTTTCAAGGCCATCTTGTCTTGGGCCTCCTCCACTGTAGGATAGATGCCGGCGATGACAGCAGCGTGGATGGCCGAACCTATAGCGCAGGAATTGGTGTCGTTGGAGGCTTCCAAATCCATATTGAAGACGTCTGACAGCATCTGCATTACAAATGGTGACCGCAGCGAGATACCTCCGATGCCCATCAAGCTGTCTATCTTGATGCCACCGGCACGGTAATGGTCAATGACGGCCTTGGATGCAAAGACAACCGCTTCGATGTAAGCCCGGAAGAGTTCCGGCGTCGACGTGGAGAGTCGCAGACCGTTGATGGTACCTGTCTTGAAGGCGTCGGGCCAAGGGTTGCGGCGCCCGTTGAGATAGTCTGTCGCCATAGGCAGATCGTCGGTCAAGGGCACGGCGGCTGCAGCGTCGTAGAGCGCAGCGAAGAGCCTCTTCTTGAGAGCCTTGACCTTCTCTTCACCGATTTCTTCAGAAAAAGTATCTAGTGGCCAATGCATCAAGCCATTAAACCATGCGAAACAGTCTCCGAAAGCTGAGAGTCCGGCTTCAAATCCGACATAGCCGGGGAGTATGGAGTCGTCGACCTGACCAAATATGCCGTCAATCAGTTTGTCACCAAATACTTCCTTAGGTGCGACGGCCATATAGCAGGACGAGGTACCCAGATTGAGGACTACTCGCCCGTAGGCCACGCCTCCGCCTACTGCGCCCGAATAGGAGTCAATATTGCCGACGCCTACGGGGATGCCAGCCTTGAGGCCAAGTTTGTCGGCCCACTCCTGAGTCAGGTTACCAGCCACGGTGTCGCAGAGGTAATGCTCCTGGGGGAGATGGGAAGCGAACGTGGAGAAATGTGGATCAAGCTTGTCCAGAAATTCCTTGGACGGATAGCCACCCCAGCGCATGTCGTGCATGTGCTTCAGGTCACAGACACAGTGGCCCGCCTTGATCTCGTCAAGACTCCGCTTGCCCGTCAATTGGGCGGGAATCCAGTCACAACACTCTACCGCAGCCCACGCTGCATCAGCGATACGCGGATGGGTGCGGAAGATGTGGAGAAACTTGGACCAGAAATTCTCGGTTGAATAGTCCCCACCGGTATTTCTACAATAGTTGATGGCTGACTTGGCATTGAGCTCAGTGATCTCCTTCGCCTCAACGGTCGAAGTATGATCCTTCCACATCACAAACATTGCGTCGGGATCGTCCTTAAACTCCTCTGTGAGACAGAGCGGGGTGAAGTTACGATCGACTAAGCAGGGAGTGCTGGCCGTCGTGTCCAGTGCCAGTGCGACGATTTCGCCCGGGCAATCCGGAACAACCTGCTTTATGACATTCTCCAAGCTCTCCAGATAGTCATACGGATGCTGGCGGAAACGTTTTTCTGCCGCATTGCAATACCGTCCTTGCTTCCATCGAGGATAGTCGACGACTGCCTCAGCGATGCAGTTCCCATCCGCAGGATCCACAATCAAAGCTCTTACGGATCCGGTCCCGAAGTCGAGACCTAAAACGAATTTCCTCATCATATTATATTTCCTCTAATCAATATAGACTGATATCTTATCGGTTCTACATAGTGGTGGCTGTATGCCACGCCACATTTCGATTCTACTCTGTCAGATACTGTTGCCTTGGCCCTGTTTGCGGTCGTCCCTGCCTCCTAGCCCGCAACTATATCTCCACCCTATAGTGAAAAATACGGCGGATGATAGGAAAAAGTATGCGACGTAGGCAATAGATTAAGCCTGACTCGTGCGAAGCATGACGGGAGAAACAACCCTGTCAAGGACTATGCTGCATCTCTGCGTCTGCCTGAGTCCTCTATATCGGGTATTGCACCAATCTGATTGCAAATATACGTATTTAATCCCTATCCTTTGCTTTCATACTCACAATAATTTTTTTTGACAGGAGCAAACCAATCTACTTCTGTAGTGCTTTAGAACAGTTATCTTTCCGCCTCGTTTCATAGACATAAGACAGAAGATGATTTTCTCCCCACATCGCTCTCTAAACGAAAGAGATTGGGGCCTCCAAGTCTTACCTTATACCTTAGACAAATGAGAGAGTAGCCTCCAAGTCCTATCTTCGTGTTATAGATAAAAGATGCGAATAGCGCCCCGCCTCTTTTTGCATGTTAAATAAATGATGAATACAACAGCAGGTGCCACTTTGTGGCTTAGATAAAAGAAAAAGTAGTCTCCATATACAACTTCGCACCTTAAACAGGAGGTGAAGTGGCCCACAAACACTTCTTCATTCCTTAAACAAAAGAAGGAGCACCTCCCTCACCCCTCTCCGAAATTTGAGCAAAAGGACGAGACTGTTCCAAGCGCCGCTTTGTCCCCCAGACAAGAGAGGGAAAAGTCTGCCTGTCCCTATTCCGACTTTTGCGCAAAAGGGCGGAACGACATTTCTTCCCTCTTCGCATCAACAACAAAAAAAAGGAGACCGGAGTATATGGTCTCCAGTCTCCCTTAAGTAAGTTGTATGGATAGATGTGTTTGCTCTATCGATGCTTTAGCAGGCGACTACATCATGCCGCCACCCATACCGGGGTTGGGCATCGGCGCGGGCTTCTCCTCCTTCTTGTCGCAGATGACACACTCTGTGGTGAGGAACATACCAGCAACGCTAGCTGCATTTTCCAGAGCGACACGTGCGACCTTGGCGGGGTCTACTACGCCGGCCTTGCGCAAGTCTTCAAACTTCTCGGTCTTGGCGTTGAAGCCATTGTTGCCTTTGGCTTCGCGCACCTTGTTGACGATGACGGCGCCCTCGAGACCTGCATTGAAGCAGATCTGACGGAGAGGCTCCTCGATGGCGCGGCGAATAATGTTGATACCGGTCGTCTCGTCATCGTTGTCACCCTTGAGGTTCTCCAAGGCTTTCTGAGCGCGGATATAGGCTACGCCACCGCCGGTGACGATACCCTCCTCGACTGCGGCGCGGGTTGCGCAGAGTGCGTCGTCGCAGCGATCCTTCTTCTCCTTCTGCTCAGCCTCGCTGCCGCCACCTACTTCGAGCACGCAGACGCCGCCTGCCATCTTGGCGAGACGCTCCTGCAGCTTTTCCTTATCGTAGCTTGAGGTGGTGTTGCTTATTTCGTTCTTGAGCTGAGCGACACGGTCCTTGATGTTTTGCTTGTCACCCGAGCCGTTGACTATTGTCGTCGTGTCCTTAGTAATGGTGACCTTCTCGGCACCACCGAGCATATCAAGGGTAGCCTGCTCAAGCTTGAGGCCCTTCTCTTCGCTCACTACGACACCACCGGTCAGGATAGCGATATCCTCGAGCATGGCCTTGCGACGGTCGCCAAATCCAGGGGCCTTGACTGCGCAAATCTTGAGTTGGCTGCGGAGGCGGTTGACAACCAGAGTCGTCAGGGCCTCACTGTCTACATCCTCGGCGATAACGAGGAGCGGACGGCCACTCTGTACGGCGGGCTCCAGGATGGGGAGGAACTCCTTAAGATTGCTTATCTTCTTATCATAAATGAGGATGTAAGGATTCTCCATGACGCACTCCATCTTCTCCGGGTCAGTGATGAAGTAGGGAGAGAGATAGCCGCGGTCAAACTGCATACCCTCGACAGTCTTGAGCTTAGTCTCGGCTGTCTTGCCGTCCTCGATGGTAATAACTCCATTGACGCTGACAGCGCGCATGCCGTCGGCAATCAGCTTACCGATTTCGGGATCATTGTTAGCGGAGATAGTGGCTACCTGCTCGACCTTGTCATAATCACCGTCGATGGTCTCTGCCTGATCCTTGATATTGGAGACGACAGCCTTGACAGCCTTGTCAATACCACGCTTGATGTCAAGTGGATTAGCACCGGCTGCCACATTCTTGAGGCCCTCGTGCAGGATAGACTGGGCGAGTACAGTTGCGGTAGTCGTACCGTCGCCAGCATCGTCGCCGGTCTTGCTGGCTACGCTCTTGAGGAGCTGTGCGCCGGCGTTTTCAAAAGCGTCATCGAGCTCAATCTCCTTGGCTACGGTGACACCGTCCTTGGTGATCTTGGGAGCGCCAAACTTCTTGTCGATAACTACGTTGCGGCCCTTCGGACCCAGTGTTACCTTGACAGCGTCGGCCAGGGCATCAGCGCCGATGGTCATCTTTTTGCGTGCTTCTACGTCGTATTTGATTTCTTTTGCCATGATGTTTTAGATTTTAATTTTATTACTTCAGGATTGCTACTACATCGCTCTGACGCATGATGAGATACTTCTCACCCTCAAACTCGAGCTCGGTGCCGGCATATTTGCCATAGAGTACCTCATCGCCTGCTTTGAGGACCATCTTCTCATCACTCTTGCCCTCGCCTACAGCGACGACTGTGCCGCGCAGGGGCTTCTCCTTGGCAGTGTCGGGGATGATGATACCGCCTACTGTCTTCTCCTCAGCCTTGGCTGGGGTAATCAGAACTCTGTCTGCTAATGGTTGAATGTTCATTTTGTAAGATATTTTAAGGTGTTGTTTCCTATTCGTTGGCCGCCCTGTGTTATAGGCTGCCATCTGGAATAATACAAAATGCGTGCCAAAAAGTAGACGTCTGTCGTTTTTTTCCCGATTTGTCATATTGGCAGAACAATTCAGGATTGTGTATATGCCCTAAGCTCTTCCCCACGGCATGGCATCTGTCACGATTGCTGTCAGTAGGCCTGACACCTGCGCAAAGCCTACAACTTATATATTACACAAGCCCAAGAAAACTGCCTACCACATTCTCTGTATGGGGCCGCATACCGTAGATTAAGAAAGAGAAAGCTTCCGAGCATATTGTTACGCAACCTCTCAGAGACAGACAGCGATATATCGGCGACAAGGAGGCTTGCCGTCTTGACAAGGTGCTTTGCTATGGTGACAAGGTGCGGCCTTGTCTGTGTGGCATGAGTTAATCAAACTTGATGGCTTTGGCCGGCCGGATATTGCTCACGACAAAACTGGGCACGACGAGCGACAGTACGCACAGCACGAGAGTTCCGACGCCCAGCAACACGATCCACGTCCAGTCAAAGAGGATAGGCACATGGCCGACGTAGTATTTTTCGGGATTGAGTGTAATGGGGTGCCACTGATACTGGATAAAACTAAGCCCGAGGCCGAGTGCATAGCCCAATATCAGGCCACGACCGATGATGAAGGTGGCATAGTAGATGAAGATGTGGCGTATGGAGCGTCCGGTAGCTCCCAGCGCCTTGAGGATGCCGATGGTGGAGGTCTTCTCCAGGATAAGGATGAGCAGGCCACTGACCATGGTGAGACTGGCAAGCACAATCATCAGTCCCAGGATAATCCATATATTAAGATTGAGCAGTTGCAGCCAGTCGTATATCTGAGCGTAGAGTTGCTTGACGGTATAGGCGACGTAGCTACCGCCGATGGGGGCTGGCAGATCGCGGGTGACATCGACCACCCGAGGATAGACCTGGTCGAGCTGGGCGAAGTCGTTGAGCTGAAGCTCGAGATTGGAACTCTGATAAGTGTCCCAGCCGTTGAGCTGGTTGACCGTGTAGAGATTGGTCAGGACAATATTGTCATCAAACTGGGACATATCCGTATTGTAGATGCCTGCCACATGAAAGCGGCGCATCCTGACATTGTCCTCCAGGAAGTAGGCGAAGACCTTGTCGCCGAGCCGCAGGCCCATCTCCTTGGCCAGTCGGCTGCTGATGACGATCTCGTTCTCATTTTGTCCCAGCGCGTACACCGGAAGTTTGCCCTCCGTGATATGACGGCCGAGGAAGGTGTGGTCATAGTGCGGGCCGAGTCCCTTGAAGACGATGCCTTTGTAGTCTTGGTCAGTCTTGAGTATGCCAAATTTGGTCGAGACCCTCTGCACATGCTTGACTCCCGGCACACTTTCAAGCGCACGTATGACGCTGTCGCTCGTATAGATGGCCAGGCTCATGGGAGAGTCATCAGAAGTGGCATTGTAAACCTCAATCTGGCCGGCGAAGCCGCTCACCTTCTCACTGATGGCGTGCTTGAAGCCGAGCACGATACATACCGACACGATCATCACAGCCAACCCCACTCCCACGCCCACCGTGGCGATACGCACGGCCAAACTGGTCACAGGCCGGCGGTCCGGCTTGTCGGAGTAGAGGCGGCGGGCAATGAATAATGTGAATCTCATAGCGATGCAGTTGGCTGTGGGTATGATGTATCGGTTCTTGACTGGGGGCTATATGGTACGGCCCGGGTAGGCCTCCAGTGCACGCTCGAGCACATGGATGGCGCGGGCCAGATCTTCGCGATTGAGCACGTAGGCGATACGCACCTGGTCGCGGCCCATGCCGGGAGTCATGTAAAATCCCGACGCGGGAGCAAGCATGACTGTCTCGCCTTCGTAGTTGAAGTCCGTCAGGCACCATGCACAAAACTTCTCGCTGTCGTCTACGGGCAACTGGGCGACGGTATAGAAGGCGCCCATCGGTATCGGCGTATAGACGCCGGGAATGCGGTTGATGCGGTCTATGAGAAACTTGCGTCGCTGCAGGTATTCCTCGTAGACATCCCGCATGTAGTCATCGCCGGCTGAGAGCGAGGCTTCACCGGCCAACTGGCCGATAAGAGGCGGACTGAGTCGTGCCTGGCAAAACTTCATGACCGAGCGACGCACGCTTTCATTCTTGGTCACAAGAGCCCCCACGCGCAGGCCACACTCGCTGTAGCGCTTGCTGACCGAGTCGATGAGGATCACATTTTGGGAAATGCCTTCCAGATGAAAGGCGCTGATGTAAGGGCTGCTCGTGTAGATGAAATCACGATACACCTCATCGGATATAAGGTAGAGGTCGTGGCTCTTGACCAGATCCCGGATCTGATTCATCTCCCTCCGCGTGTAGAGGTATCCCGTCGGGTTGTTGGGGTTGCAGATCATGATGGCACGCGTGCGCTCGTTGATCATCTCCTCAAACTTTTCGACCTTAGGCAGACAGAAGCCCTCGTCAATCGTCGTCGAAATGGTGCGGATGACAGCCCCGCAACTGATGGCAAAAGCGAGATAGTTGGCATAAAACGGCTCCGTAATCAGGATCTCATCGCCCGGGTTAAGCGTAGACATGAAGGCAAAGAGCACAGCTTCGCTTCCGCCGCTGGTGATAATGATGTCGTCGGCCTCCACATGGATATTGTACTTCGCATAAAAGTCCACGAGCTTCTCGCGATAGCTTCTGAAGCCCTGGCTCGGGCTGTACTCCAGCACACGCCGGTCCAGATGGCGTATAGCCTCGATGGCTTCCTTGGGCGTAGGCAGGTCGGGCTGGCCGATATTGAGATGGTATATCTTGATGCCTCGGTCCCGTGCCTGCTGGGCAAGGGGGGCCAGCTTCCTGATCGGGCTTTCCGGCATATTATGGCTTCTCTCCGAAATCTGGGGCATGTCTGAATCTTCTATATTGTTGTATGGTATTAAATGTCAATTCTCCGTCTTAGGATACGGACGGGGGCCAAATATCTTGCTCCCCACGCGCACCATATTGCTGCCATGGGCCACGGCGATCTCGTAGTCGCCGCTCATGCCCCACGAACGCAGGTCAAAGTCGGGCTGGTCGGCGAAGAAGCGTGCCTTGACCGTATCGTAGAGCGTCTTGACGCGATCAAACTCGCGTGCCACCTGAGCGGTATCGTCTGTATTGGTCGCCATGCACATCAGTCCCCTGATGTGCACGTGCAGCAGTGCTCTCCAGCTACCCTCGTCGAGCATCTCTTGCAATTCGTCCGGCGTAAAACCAAACTTTGTCTCCTCCTGAGCTACATGAACCTGGAGCAGACAGGGAATCACGCGTCCGTCGCGGGCTGCGTGCTTGTCTATCTCCGAGAGCAGCTTGAGGCTGTCGACCGAGTGTATCATGGAAACGAAGGGGGTCAGATACTTGACCTTGTTGGTCTGGAGGTGTCCGATGAAGTGCCACTCTATGTCCTTGGGCATCTGTTCGTGCTTGGTACGAAGCTCCTGCACGATATTTTCGCCAAAGATACGCTGTCCGGCATCATAGGCCTCCATCACCTCATCTACGGGGTGAAACTTGCTGACTGCCACCAGCGTCACGCCCTGTGGCAGGCTCTCCTTGATCTGTCTGAGATTGTCAGCTATCTTTCCCATTTTGTTTGCTCACAAGCCTCCTACTTGCCATAGTGGAAGACATCCATAATCGGCGTCTCCACATCCTGCGTGATGGTGAAGTCCGTCACGGAGTCTTTGGTCCCTTTCTCAAAATTCTCCAGCGAGCGGGCGATTGAGTTGGCCTTGACCAGCACGGCGCTGACCGACTTCTTCTCCTTGCCGCTCTTCTCGTCAAGCGTCACAAACTGGAGCTTGAGGCGATACCAGCGGTCGTCGCTCTCCACGTCACTGTCAAATATCTCCATATACTTGACCTTGTGGATATTATCTATGTCAAACTCACCCTTGACAAAGGGCTTGAGCTCCTCGGTAACGCGTTTTTCTGCCTCTGTGAAGTTGAAAGCTTCTACCAGATAGGTCTCGGGCACCTTTTTGACTGAGCCGTCCTCTTGCAGACGCTCATATTTTACTTTACATTCAAACCAATCGTACATTATTCTGCGATATAAAGGTTAGTATCATTCAGTTAATTCCAACATTATCCGGCATCGGCGCTAAAGCCTCCGCTACTGACCTGCAAACTTACGCAAAAAATGCGACCTGAATACCTCCTGCCCCAAATTTATATTGCATCCCGTCCACTACCTCGCGCTACAGCAACGGGCACAAGGCAAGGGGAAGACGGTCAGGCGGCATCCAGTCATGCCGGAGTCAGAACTGCCCTTTCGGTGATGAGCCTCAGCAGAAACAGGAGGAAATCCGTGGCTTGGCATCGGCCTCGCCGCTATCAGGCTGAGGGGGCCGTCTTCTCGCGCAAAGCGAGCCTACAAACGACCTGAAGGTCGGCAGGCAACCAGTGCACTTGGTCCATCTCGTCAGGCTTAAGCCAACGTGCTGCCTCATGCTCGAGGAGTGTCAATTTACCGGTCACGACCTCACACAAGTAGCAGTCCATCGACAGGTGGAAGTGCGGATAGTCATACTCCACATGGCAGAGCCGCTCCCCCACCCGTATCTCCGTGTCGAGTTCCTCGCGTATCTCGCGTCTGAGGGCCGATGGCGGATCCTCACCGGGCTCTACCTTGCCACCGGGAAACTCCCACCAGTCCTTCCACTCACCATATCCGCGCTGCGTGGCAAAAGTGCATCCGTCAGCTCTCCGTATCACGGCAGCGACCACATTGACTGTCTTCATCGGTATTTTGTCCTTATCGCTTACAAGGGGCAGGCTATCCCAACTGTCAGATCGTCCGTACCGGAGCCTTTCTGGCACCGTCACCAAGCCTCAGCGCAGCGAGTAGCATGCTTTGTGCTCTTAGCCTGTCCGATACAAATATACGGGATTTTGCTGGTACAAGGCGCAGAGCGGACCCTGATTTTGCAGACAGCCCACCAGACTACCCATCTCGGCCCCGCCGCACAACGGGGCTGTGCAAATGCTGTCCGCCGTCGCGAAGCTTCGACCGGCGCACCCGCCAAAAGAGCGACCAATATGCAGACATCTCCCTTCACATGCACGATGGACCTCGACTCGTCCGCCCCGTCCAGTCGCTCCTACATCGTCCGAAGAGCCAATGCCTCATAAGTCACCGTTGACCGCAGGCCCGATACTTATTTTGTCCCGCAGCCATCCTACGCCTCCCCATGAGACTGCATACGAGCGGCGTCAAAATTGAAAAAATATTTTATATAATTTTTTGATGACTATTCTCCGCCCGTCCATCTCATCCGTGAGAGGCGGGAAGCTCCTATTTCGTCCCAAAATGGCGCTGTAACACCTTAATAAAACCTGACAATTGAAAAAGACAATCTGACATTTTTATAACTCTCTAAGGATAAACACTTAGCAACTCGTCTTCCAGCTTAAATTACATCGGACCTAATTTAACTATATCCGACTTTGTTGCACGAACAAGGCGACTTACCTCCACAACATCTGATGTCTTCTGCCTGGCAATGCACATTTTTTTATAATAAAAAAATCATACTCATGTTTTCTTCCCACAGTCGAGAATGGTAAAGCTGAGTTCCACTTTTTTCACGGTGAACCCAAGTTCCGGGACAGGGTCCACGCCGCAGCTTCCGGCCACCAAGCGGCATAGCTGGGCACAGACAGACGGCAAGAGGGACTCGACGACAGACCTATTCAAGCTAACGTCCCCATAGACAGCCATTCCAGCCAGAGAGCCTCGACATTTGGTATTCCCCGACGCCCTCGGACAAATAATCCCCTTCATGCAGCGTCGCAATGCCGGAGACGGACGGATAACGATATTTTAGTCTGTTTTGTTGATTTTAAGGCGTCAGAACGTTGCAGATGTGTATAGGAAGTTGTATCTTTGCACTCAAAATTTGGGCATGAAATCTAAGGCTTTACTCATCGGACTCACACTGCTGGCATTCACCTCCTGCGGTCACTACAACAAGGCGCTCAAGAGTGCCGACACCGACTTCAAGTACGAGTATGCCAAGCAACTGGCAGCCGTAGGACGGTACAACGACGCAGCCTTTATGCTCACCGACGTCATTCCCGCCATGAAGGGTACGGAGAAGGGCGACGAACCGCTTTTCCTCTACGGCATGTGGAAATATCTGGGCCACGACTACGTCACCTCTGAGGACTATCTCAAGAAGTACTGCCAGACCTACCCCACCGGCCACCACGTCGACGAAGCCCGCTTCTATGCTGCCCGTAGTCTGTATATGTCCGTCCCTACCACGCAGCTTGACCAAACGGACACCTACGATGCCATCACCCAGCTCCAGAGTTTTCTCGAGATAGCGCCGGAAAGCCGCTTTGCACCCAAGGCCCGGGAAATGATATTTGAGCTTCAGGACCAGCTGATTGAGAAGGAGTATCAGGCAGCCCGCCTCTACTACAATCTGGGGACCTACTTTGGCAACTGCACCATGGGAGGCAACAACTACGAGGCCTGCATTATCACCTCCGAAAATGCACTCAAAGATTATCCCTACGCAAGTCGCAAGGAGGACTTCGCCATCTTGATTCTCAAGGCCAAATATGAATTGGCTCTCTCGAGCGTCAAGAGCAAGCAGAAGGAGCGCTATACCGACGCCATCGACGAGTATTACGGTTTTGTCAACCAGTACCCCAACTCCTCCTTTATCTCCAAGGCCAAGGAAATCTACGAGAAGTCGCAAAAAGCCGTCAAGGCTCTTTAGCAAGACATACCATACAAACTATCGATATACTTATCACACACACTATGAGTTACAAAAACACGGACACCCCTACAACGACCGTTACTAGGAACTTAATGGATTTCAGCGAACCGACCGGCAATGTGTACGAGAGCGTAGTCATCATGAGCAAGCGCGCCAATCAGATTGCCGTGGACATCAAGAATGACCTGCAGCAGAAGCTAAAGGAGTTCGGATCCAAGAATGACAGTCTGGACGAGGAGTTCGAAAACCGGGAGCAGATTGAGATTTCCCGCTACTACGAGCGTCTGCCCAAGCCATCGCTTATCGCAGAGCAAGAGTTTCTTGACGGTAAGATCTACTACCGCAATCCACGGGAAGAGAAAGCTAAATTTTAGTCCCGCCCGCCTACTATGATACAGCGTATACAGACCGTATGGCTGCTCCTCGCAGCGGTAATCGCCGCTGTCCTGGGAACAATCATGTGGCAAGCCATCTTCCCCCAACTGGGTCAAACAGGATACGAATCGCAGGGCGGTTCGCGTGGCACGCCATTGCTCTTTACCATCGGAGAGGGCCTCATTTGGCTGATTTTTCTCATCTCAGTCTTTGCCATCAGCCTCTTCAAGCATCGCAAACGCCAGATGACGTGGACCAAGACCGGCATTTGGCTCAGCTTATTCTACTGCGTATGGTTTTATACGATACGTACTCAACTCGGATGGACGATGCTCAACAAAAATCTCTTTTTTGCAGCTATCGCCATCGTAGTCCTGCTCTTCCTGGCCTTAAGGTTTATCCATAAGGACGAGGAGAAGGTACGCAATGCCGACCGTATACGCTAACAAGTCTGACCTATCCCATCAACACCCTACACTATGTCACTCAACAAGGTAATGCTTATCGGCAACGTGGGAAAAGACCCTGAGGTGAAGTATGTTTCGCCCGACGTAGCCGTAGCCACACTCGTGCTGGCGACGACCAATCGCGCCCACGAGCGTAAAGACGGTACCCGAGTCCCCGAGACTGCAGAATGGCACACCGTCATTCTCTGGCGGGGCCTCGCCAAGACTGCTGAACAATACATCCGCAAGGGAGACAAAGTCTACGTCGAGGGTGAACTCCACACCCGCAGCTATACCGACCGCAACGGCCAGACACACTCCCGCGCCGAAATATGGGCAGAGAAGTTGGAAATCTTCAACTTCCACAATCAGGCAGCACCGGCCAAGGAGTAAGACCTTTTCTCGTACCCTCAAGCGGTCTGTGCATCGGATTTCCATCACCGCAGGCGTCTGGTCGGCAATACAGTGCCTTGTCTGCAATCTCACGCAGCACGCCCCGTAGCAGCCAATACGGCATGCGGCTATTTTCCGATGGAGCAAGACTATATAAATTATGGTATAGAGCAGACCTCATGTCTGCAAGCGTCCACACAGGTTCCGCTTGGGCACCATCGATTCAGCCACGGCCATCACCAAGGCCAAATCCCAGATACAAGGGGCGCAGACTTTACATGCTATGAGCAGTTCTGACATTATCTCTATCCTATTGCTTGTCGTCAGCATCATCCTCTACTTGATGCTCGTCGCATCCTACTGTCGTCTGAGCCTGCTCTCCCCCCACAAGACGGCACGCATATTTGGTATCACAAGCGGCAAGAGCAAGCGACATGCCGACCTCAACCTCCCCTTTCTCAATCAAGACGCCTTTTTGCCCCTTCTGCTGCTTCCGCTGACGTTAGCGCTCGCCATCGCCTGCCAGATAACCTCTTTTGACGAGCCGCATGCCCTCCTCTACTACGCATTGTCTGTTCTACTCATCGCCATTCTGACACTCCTCGTCGCCACCCGCGCGCTGCTCAAAGCCACCCCGCAGAACTACCAAGGGGCACTCTCGCTCCGTCTGCGCCGCTGGCTGCTCGCAAGCTACACCTCGCTCATCCACCTTATGCCCCGCCGCGTACGCGACTTCCGTCTCGTCGACCGCCATGCTCCTCTGCAGCCCGCAGAACCGGCTCCCGCCGCCACGCAGGAGGAGATGGTCAAAGACATCCTGCAGTTTGCCGGAGAGACTGTGAGAGACATCATGACACCCCGCCTCGACATCGTAGACCTCGACATCCGCACGCCTTTCAACGAGGTGCTGCGCATCATCGCCGACAACAAGTATTCACGCATCCCCGTCTACAGCGTATCGCGCGATAATATCGTCGGAATACTCTACATCAAGGATCTACTACCCTACCTCCACAAGCCCACCAACTTCCGCTGGTCTACCCTCGTTCGCCCCCACCTCTGCGTCCCCGAGACCAAGAAGATAGACAATCTGCTCCACGAGTTTCAGGCTCAGAAGATCCACATGGCCATCGCCATAGACGAGTACGGAGGAGTCGCCGGCATCGTCACGCTCGAGGATATCATTGAGGAAATCGTCGGCGAAATCAACGACGAATACGACGACGACCGACGTCCCTACGTGGTGCTCGATGACCACAGCTACATATTTGACGCAAAGGTGAGCATACCCACATTTTGTAAGATCCTCCTTCTCGACGAATCGCTCTTCGACGGCTACGACGCCGATACCCTCGCCGGACTCCTGCTCTCCATCGTAGGAGACATGCCCCACAAGCATCAGCACATCAATCTGCACCAACTGCACTTCGAGATACTCGAGGTAGACGAGCGCCATATCTCCAAGGTGCGCCTCAACATAGACCAGCAACCGTCGTAATCCCGTCTGCATCAGACATCAGCCTGTCCCAGCGCCACAAGCCATCTCCTACATGCCCCTCACTCAGACAGTTCATCTTGACCGGCTCATTCTCCTCCAGTGGTATATGAGCGAGTCACCCGCCCAGTTACTCCGGATGCTCCCCCCCGACCTGCGGCCCAAGATGGAGCAGGAGGTCAAGGGCATAAGCAACGTACATCGTCAGCAGGAAATACTTACAGCCCAGGTCATCGTCAGCCGCTATCTCTCCTCCGACACACGGATTGAGCACCTTGCCGACGGTTCGCCCTTCCTGCGTTCCGCACAAGCCGCCCCGTCCACTCAGCCAGTCGCCCCGCTTCCTCACCTCAGCGTCTCCCATAGCGGCCCCTACCTCTGCATCGCCTTGCACCCCGACTGCTGTATCGGCATCGACGTCCAAGTCCGTACAGACCGTATCGACAGTATCGCCCCGCGCTTCTTGCAGCCCGAGGAAGAGCCCGCCGGTCTTTCTGCCGCCCAACTCACGCAGTATCGTCTCATTTGCTGGAGTGCCAAGGAAGCCGCCTTCAAAGTCGTCGGCGACTCAGACGCCATGCTGCTGAGCCATTTTTTCATCAATCCCTTCCAGCCGACTTCACCTGAGGGACAGCTACAATGCACTTACCTGTCAGACGGTCACACAACCATGCCACTGGACATACATTACCGTCTGGAGCCCGAATACGTCCTCACTTATTGCATGGCTGTCCCAGCCAACTGACCCATCCAGCCGGCCCAGCGTCTCCACATACGCCTCGCCACTTCGTATAACATTTTATATTGTCCCTTTCCCTTACTGTCTGTCGACTATCGTCTCATCCCAGCAGCTAGCTATGGGACTTGCGTCTACTGCGAGCAAGGGGAAACATATCCGGCCCGCTCCATCATACCACAGCCTCCCCATCGATCAAGCCGGCATCATTTTTTTGCAAGACAAATCAGATTCGGCTGCGATTTGTCCGCCACTTTTTGCTAACTTTGAGCCATCAATCCTGACACGCTATGGACGACAAGCAACGTATTCTGAGCCTTCGGGCCGAACTGCACCGCTACAACTATTTATACTACGTCAAGAACTCTCCCGTCATCTCCGACCAGCAATTTGACGAGATGATGCACGAGCTGCAACGCCTCGAGGCCTTGCACCCCGAGATGGCCGACCCCAACAGTCCAACCCAGCGCGTCGGTAGTGACTTGAGCCACGAGTTTGTCCAGGTCACACATCGATACCCTATGCTCTCGCTTGCCAACACTTACAATCGCGGCGATGTAGCTGACTTCTATCGCCGCATAGAGGACGGCTTGGGCGGAGAGCCCTTCGACATCTGCTGTGAGCTCAAGTTCGACGGTCTCAGCATCAGCATCACCTACGAGCAAGGACACCTCGTGAGAGCGGTAACCCGCGGCAACGGTCTGCAAGGTGACGATGTGACGGCCAACGTCCGCACCATACGCTCCATTCCCCTCCAGCTGGGTGAAGGAGACTGGCCCGATCAATTTGAAGTACGCGGCGAAGTACTGATGCCATGGGATAGTTTTGAAGCGCTCAACCGGCAGCGCGCAGAGCGAGAGGAACCGCTCTTTGCCAATCCCCGCAATGCCGCCAGCGGTACGCTCAAGAGCAAGAGTAGCTCCGTGGTAGCCGAGCGCAAGTTGGATGCTTATTTCTACTACCTCCTAGGCGAAGACCTCCCCTCCCAGTTCCACTATCAGAACATCGAGAAACTGGGACAATGGGGCTTCAAGGTATCACGCAATATGGCACTCGCCCACAGCGTAGACGACGTCATGGCATACATAGACCGCTGGGACAAGGAGCGCAGTCACCTCCCCGTGGCCACTGACGGCATCGTGCTCAAAGTCAATTCCCTTGCGCAGCAAGAGCGCCTCGGCATGACCGCCAAAAATCCGCGTTGGGCCATCGCTTACAAGTTTAAGGCCGAGCGCGCCCGCACCCTGCTCAAGGACGTCGTCTTCCAAGTCGGACGCACAGGCGCCGTGACGCCCGTTGCTGAGATGGAACCCGTACTGCTCGCCGGCACCGTGGTCAAGCGAGCCTCCCTTCACAACCAAGATATCATGGAAGGCCTCGACCTTCACTACGGCGACTATGTCTATGTGGAGAAGGCGGGAGAAATCATTCCCCAGATTGTCGGCGTCGACACTGATGCGCGCACAGTCTTCCTCGGCGACCGGGTAAAGTTCATCACGACCTGTCCGGAGTGCGGAGCCAAGCTCGTGAGATACGAGGGCGAGGCTGCAAGCTACTGCCCCAACGATGTAGGCTGCCCCCCGCAGATCAAAGGACGCATCGAGCACTTTATCAGTCGCGATGCGATGGATATAGAGTCGCTTGGTCCCGAAACTATCAACGAGTACTATCAACGAGGACTCATCAAGGACGTTGCAGATCTCTACCATCTCACGGTAAGTCAGCTCTGTGGAGCCGACGGCTCGCGTCTGAAGTCCGCCCAGAAGGTCATTGACGGTATCCAGCGGAGCAAGTCCAACAGTTTCGGACGCTCCCTCTACGCACTGGGTATCCGCTTTGTCGGCAAGGTCGCCGCCAATACGCTCGCCAAGCACTTCCGAACTATCGATCACCTCATGCAGGCGCCTCTAGAAGAACTCATGGCGGTCAACGGTATCGGCAAGACAATTGCGGAAAGCATCATCCACTATTTCCACGAAGAGCGCAATCTCGATATCCTGCGCCGCCTGCGCGAAGCCGGCGTCAACTTTGAGGAACAAGCCTCGCAAGCTCCGCAGTCCGACGTCCTGGCAGGACAAGCCATCGTCATCAGCGGTGTCTTTGACCATCATAGTCGCGAGGAATACAAACAAATCATCGAGGACAACGGAGGCCGCAACGTCAGCAGCATATCCAGCAAGACCAACTTCATCCTCGCTGGCCACAACATGGGACCTTCCAAACTCGACAAGGCCAACAAGCTGGGCATACGTATCGTCAGCGAGGACGAATTTCTCGACATGATCGGAGAGGACGGGCAGGCATAGCCGCCACTGACCGGCCTTGCTCCGGCGGCCCCGCATCCGGCACCTTCGGTCTCAGACGCAGATATGCCCCAGTCAAAAACCATTTGAACTCTAACGGCTTCGACTCATTTTTTGCCACGTCCAGTATGACCGGCAAAGCTTCTGACATCCTCCGACCGGTACCCGATTGGCCGACGGAGCCATCTTAACCTCCACACCATGAGCCTGTCGGCCTCTGCTAGGTAAAATAATAGGTAAAAACAGATTTTATTGAACGAAAGCGAGACTCTGCGCAAACTTATCTTAATATTTGTTTGTAACTTTGCACTTGTAAACCAATAAATGTTAGACCTAGCCATGAGACATCAAGCAAACGACATCATCATAGCAGTCCTGGCCGTCATTACGGCGCTCTGTCTCTCCGCCTGCGGTGGGCAGAAGGCGACCGAGACGGCACCCATCGTAGACAGCATGGACGTGCCCGTGGACACAATGGCTCAGGACAGCATCGACAGCCTAGCTGCCAACCAGCCCATCCCCAAGGCTGCCGACGAATACTTCAACGACTTCATCTACTCCTTTACCAGCAACCGCAAGTATCAGCTTACGCGCGTCCGTTTTCCCCTGCCAGTCCAACGGGGCAGCCAGACGACCTTCATACAGCGCGCCCAGTGGCACTTTACCCGCCTCCACTTCAAGGAAGCCGTCTACACTGTCTTTTTTGACAACAAGCGCTCCCTCGACCTCGAGAAGAGCAAGACTCTCAAGCAAGTCAGCATCCAGTGGTTTCACATGAAGCGCGGAGAGACCGAGTCTTACTTGTTCCACCGCGGCGATGACGGCCAGTGGAGACTGGAGCAGATCAAGTATTCTAGCATCGATGACTATGCCGATGCGGCCTTTATCAAGTTTTACCAGCGTTTTGCCTCCGATGAAGCCTTCCAGCGGAAGCATCTGGCAGGAGAGATTTCTTTCAAGACACCGGATCCGGAAGACGAATTTGAGGATATGACAGGCACCATCGCCCCCAGCCAGTGGCCTTCCTTCCGCCCCGAGCTACTCCACGACGACTTTACCAATATAGACTACGGTCAAAGCCTCAAGTACGGCGGCCAGCGCATCGTCGCCCTCGAAGGGAGCAGCAACGGATTTCTCTCTCTGCTCTTCTTCCGGCATACTAAGCAGGGCTGGCAGCTCTACCGCTTGGAAAATTAGACCCACTGCATGATGAAAGTCAGACTGTTGGGAACCGGCACAAGCAATGGCGTACCCGCCATCGGATGTACCTGTCCCATATGCACTTCTGCCGACCCGCGGGACCGGCGTCTGCGCAGCAGTCTCCTTATTGAGACCGACACCATGCGCTTGGTCATCGACTGCGGGCCCGACTTCAGACAGCAGATGCTGCAAGTGCCCTTCAAGGCCATAGACGGTGTACTACTGACCCACGAGCACTATGATCATGTAGGCGGACTGGACGATTTGCGCCCTTTCTGCACTTTCGGTCCAGTCAACATTTACGGTCTGCAGCGCACGCTGGACAACATCCGGGAGCGAATGCCTTATGCCTTTGCCGACCCCGACAAACCGCGTGTGCCCCACTTTGATCTGCACACCGTCACCCCGGGGCAGTCCTTCACTATCTACAAAGCCAAGCCCCATTACCAGCCCATGTTTGACAACGAGGGAGAACAGGAGGCCCTCCAGGCTAGACGCAGCTATACTGAGACGTCGCTGCAAGTGCTACCGCTCACCGTCATGCACGGTAAAATGCCGATACTAGGCTACCGCATCGGCACACTCGCCTATATCACGGACATGAAGTCCATGCCTGAGGCCAACTATGACCAGCTCAGTGGACTCGACATGCTGATTATCAACGGTCTGCGTCACAAGTTCCACCCCACGCATCAGACCATCGAGGAAGCGATCCAGGTCATCGACCGATTGCATCCCCGCGAGGCCCGCATCATCCACCTTGCCCATAGCGCAGGTCTCCACGCCGATTCTGAGCACAGCCTCCCCGACCATATACACTTCGCCTACGACGGTGAGGAGTTCACGCTACCTGACGCCTGACCGACGCTTCACCCTGCCCATCCACTTGTGTCATAGCAGAGAGATGCGTATGTCTCCCGCCACGCGATTTACTCTGGCAGCAGCCCAAACTACAAGGATTTTACACCCAGACGAAGCAGGCGTCGTCAGACCAAAAGGTAGTATCCTCCCCACTTGCCGAAGTCGTACCGCCCGATAGCCATCCCTTTTCCTCAGCCCAGCCCTATACCATTTATATATAAGCTCCACATCGCCGATCTGCAAACTTACGTCCACGACCGACACGGCTTGAGTGGCTAACCAGGCAGGAGGAAACAGGAGAAGCCTTGCCCACTCTCCCCAATGCACTGATGGCACTACTTGCGCCCCGAAGCTTCCCCTTCGCTGCTCCAGCCACTCTCCCTCACTGTCAAGCCGCTCTTCCCAACTGTTCCACCTTACCCGGAAGCCTTTCCTTAAGAATCCGGCCTATCCATATAGACACCCATTGCATCAAGGGGAGAAAGGGACAAAGTGTTTATTATAAAAAAGCAATAGGCCGTCTAAAAATTGGCAGACAGCCGTACAGTTCGTGCTCCTCCAATGGCAAAGGTCGTATACATACGATATCCTCTCTTACGTAGAATATTTTCAAAGCCTCTTATCATGAAAGATACCGGATGAATAAGGACCGAGCGGCATGATGAGGTCCATGCAGCCGGACTAAGATGGCGCAGTCTCTTGACTATTACATTCTAAGAGAATAATGACAAAATCTCCAGCTCGGCTTGCATCGTCACCGCGCCTTAGATGCCTTGGCCGAGCATTTCCAAGCAAGTGCGATACTCCTCCGAACCGATTTGAGAGGTGCCGTAGAAGCTCAAACGTCTTACTCTCTCAAAAAATTAAGTAATCTACCGGCCCACGACTGACATGCTCATGGAATCAGAAATCTCCGTATCCCCATCAGACTCAGGCGGCAGAGCGTACCCCCTCAGGAATGCTTAGAAATGAGCCCTGTAAAAAGAAAAAAAATAACTGGTGTATTCACTTACGCGACAAGCGTCACGCTGTCAAGACACCAGTTGTCTATGAAGAGGCAAGTGAAATCGTCTCGCCCAGACTTCAAGCCTATCTCACATTGAAAGTGTGTGAGACAGTGCTGGAGTTGCCGGCATGGAGCTCGATATTGACGCCACTGGGCGACACATTGAGCTTGTAGCTTCCGGCTGCGTAGGAGCGGGAGTAGGCCTTGACGCCTGGCTGATACTCAGCAAAGAGAGCCGACTCGTCCTTGAGCGAACTATCTTTGGCCACGGCATTCTTGTGTCTCTGGCCATAGGCAGAGATGCCCTCATTGGCCACAATATACCAGCCGCGCTCTATGACATCCCAGACACTGTTCATCGTCATCTGAGTGATGCGACCGCCGTCGCCTTCCCAGTCGAGAAACTCTGTCGTGTGGATATGGCCACAAAGGTAGATGACATTGCGCTTGGCAAACTCGGCGCGGAGCTCCCGCCTTGCAGCATTCTCTGCTGTCGTGTCATTGCCATGCAGTACCAGCCAGCGTGGCTTCTCTATGTCGGCCGGTATAAAGGGGGCATGGGCCATAATAAATACATAGCGCGCTCCGTCAGACGCCTGAAGCATCCGGTAGAGCAAATCGTCGTCTACAGCCTTGTTGACATCCAATATGATAAATGCATCGGGACCGATAGAGAAACAGAAATTGGTATTGATAATACTCCTGTCCAACTCTCCCGACAGCAACGTCGGCATATAGTTCAGATAGGTAGCCTGGGCATTGGTGCCACGTACGTCATGGTTGCCGCAGCAAGTGACAAAAGGCAGATTTTTCCATTTCGGCTTCATAAAGTTCCAGGCATCCGTCAGCATCTGCTTATGGACATCTCCATCTCCGCAGTCACCCTGTACGAGGTCGCCCACTTGAAAGACCATCTGGGTGCTTTCGTCGATCAGATTGGAAGCCTCGTTGACCAGACTCGGGCAATTGGTCTTCCACATATTGGCGTTGCGAGTAAACTCAGCTTTCTGTGTATTAGAAGGAGAGGTCATCTTGGAGTGATACACGCTGGGGTCTGCATCAAAGTGGGTATCACCCAGCATGACAATAGAGTAGGACTGCTTGTCACGAAATGTCTTGAAATCAAACATCGAACCGCGACTGGTAAGCACGAGGTCCACTATGCCAGCAGTAGAAGTCTGCAAGAAAAGTCGTCTATCCATATATATTATTTTGGTAAAGGAAATATTTTCGTTACAAAGATAGATAAACCTATCTTGATGAAGAAATTATCAGCGTAAAAAAATATCATATCTACTTTACTTGTCCTATTCCACACAAGCCAGCACGGTGACATAGGCCAGAAGCCGTCTCCATGCTGGAGGCCGCCGACTGCTTCCGCGGGGGAAGGAGAGCGTCTATCGCAGGACGAAGGTGTGGGAGATATCCTCCGAGTCGCCAGCGTAGAAGTCAATAGTGACATGCTTGGGCGACACATTGAGCTTGTAGCTGCCGGCAGCCAGAGAATGGCTGTAAGCGCGCAATCCGGGCTGGTACTCGGCATAGAAGGCCGACTCGTCCTTGGGAGGCTGGCCGTTCCTGAGTTTTTTAATCTGCTTACGCAGTCCGCCAAAATTGCTGGGTCCTTCTTCGTCGACAACGTAGTTAGCACGCGACGGGTCGATCCATACGCTGCTCATAATCAGTTGTGTGATACGTCCGTCGTCGCCCCACCAGTCGAAAAACTCAGTCGTATGTACGTGGCCGCACAATACGATAGCCTGCCGCTTGGCAAACTCGGCACGGAAGTGGCGGCGTCCTTCATTGTACTCAGGCGTATCCTGCCCATAAAAGCACCATCGACAGTGGCCCGTATCTGCAGGAATGACAGGGCCGTGTGAGATGATGAAAGTATGACGTGCGCCCTCCGTCTCACGGAGCATCTGCTCGATGAGCGCGTCCTTTGGACGATGGTTGAAGTCCAGCACAATATAGGCGTCATCGCCCAGCGTGTAGTAGAAGTCCGTCCCCTCGATCTTCTTGCCCAGTTCTTGCGACATGCGTTTGGACATATACTCGTCGTAGACCTCGCGGGCGCCCACGCCACGTATATCGTGGTTGCCGCAGACAGTGACAAAGGGGACGCCGCCCAGTGTAGTCTTCATGAGATGCATCGCGTTGTCGAGCATCTGGCGGTGTACCCCGGCGTCGCCACAATCGCCCTGGACCAGATCGCCCATATGCAGGACCATCGCTGTATCCTTGTCAATCAACCTTGCAGCCCTGCGGATCAGTCTTGGTCCTCTGTCGCGCCACATCTCGCCGTAGCGGGCGAACTCGCCGCGTCTGACACGGGATTGCCATCCCTCCGGCCAGCTGAATTTCTCATGATAAACGCTGACAGGCTCCGTGTCATAATGGGTGTCACCGAGTATCACTATGGAGTATTTATTTTTTCCTCTGAGCCGCTTGGCTTCGAGAGGAGATAGTTGGCTGCTCAGTGCGAGTTCGAGCAGGCCAGCTGAGGAAATCTGTAAAAAATGTCTTCTATCCATCTCACTGTATGGTGTTTGTGGCGGATAAGCCATGCCAAAGTTAAGACATTTCGACGAAATCTTAAAATTGAACACGGTTTTTTATTGCTTTATTCAGCCTTTTTGTTAATTTTGGACTTGATATGGCAATTTCTATATCAGACTCACCCGACACCATATCCCGGTCCGTCGACTACAAGCTACTGGCGCATGACGCCTACGACGAACTGCGGCATATCGCATCCCGCCAGCCGGGTCGCGAGACCGCCGCTATGCTCTACCGCATGCTCGAATCGTTTTGCTTGGAGCTGACGCGCGAGTTGTCCTTCCCCAGTCTCTTTGCGCGCCTTGACTACGTCTGCCGCGAGGCTGGTCTGAAGGGCAATCAGCAATTTGCCATCCAGCGTCTCCGTTTCCGTCTGCACAGCGGAGACGCCGCCCACGACAGCAAGGCCGACTATCAGGAAGACTTGGCACTGATGGCTGACTTTATCCATCAGGTCTGCCGCGTATCCGCCCCGTCTCAGTGGCGACTGGGCCCGCTCTCCATGCTGCAGCATGAGTCCCACGCAGCGCCGCGAGTTTATTACGACGTACTGCGTATCATCGTCGATCGCTGGGACGACACCCATATCTACGCCCATGCCGACACCGACAGCCCCGACGCCGCAGAGGTCACCGTAGACTACGCCCATGCCGGCTACGACGGCGACCTACAGTATATCAGCACGCTTCTGCACAAGGGCATGTCGGCCAATCTGATACGTGCCGAGCTGTCAGACGACGGCATTCTCACGCCCCGTCTTATCACCCTTCTGCCCGACTATCTGCTGGACGTATCCACGCTTGCGGCCAACTACCGCGAATATGGGCACAGTCCCGTCAATTTCATTCTCCGACGACTCGAACCCCGCCAGGATACGCCCTACACACTGCTGGGCAACGTGGCAGGACAGATGCTCGACGACCTCATCTACGCCACTTCCGACGAGCCCGCCTCTTATGCCGCCTCTATCTGCAAGGCCTTCCGCCAACAGCCACTGGCCTTCAGCCTGCTCGACATCAATGAGCGCTTCGACTTCCATCAAGAGGCCCGGCGCCAGTTTGATCACCTCCAGACGATCATAAACCAGCAACTCGAGCCTCTCTACGGCTTTGACAAGGACAAGGCCCTTGTGGAGCCATCGTTTGTCTGCGAGGCGCTCGGCCTCTCCGGCCGTATGGACTATCTTCAGAGCGACTATACCAAACTCGTTGAGCAGAAGAGCGGCAAGCGGGACGAATACCGTCACAGCCACCGCGAGCCCCACTTCATCCAGATGATGCTCTACCAGCTCATGCTCCGCTATTGCGTCCACGCTGATCAGAGTCAGGTCGAGCCTTATCTGCTCTACTCGCGCTATGCCGACGGACTGATGCGCGAGAAGACCTACGTCACCCTGCTGCGCGACGTACTCGCCACACGCAACCGCATCGTCGTCCAAGAGGAGCGCTGCTCCGAGGGTGCCATCTCTGACCTGCTAGCTGCCACGACGCCCGATAGTCTCAACGAGGCTCAGTCCAACGGCAAGCTGTGGACACTCTATCAGCGTCCGGCCCTCGAGCGCCTGCTCAGCCCCTTCAAGCCGCAGGACGCAGGCAGCCCCGGAGAATTGGCACAGCTCTACTTCTACCGTTACTATACCTTCCTCTGTCGCGAGCAGCTGCTCGCCAAGACTGGCGCCGACGGCGACATCGGCCATAGCTTCGCCGACTGCTGGGAACTTCCCGCCGCCGTGAGACAAGCCAATGGCGACATGTATGCCAATCTGCAACTCCACGCCCTTGACGAGAGCACGCCGGGCGAAGGGCGCGGCTACGACCTGGTCACACTGGATATCCCCACCACAAGCCTCGACACCGTGACAAACTTCCGCCTCGGCGACGCTGTCATCCTCTATCGCTACCCAGCCGGCGGCGAGCCCGATATCCGCCACCAGCTTCTCATGCGCGGCAGACTCCAGACGATGACACCCACCACCCTCACCGTCCAGCTCAACCACGGACAGCGCAACCGCCAAGTCCTTCTACCGGTCGAGCAGGGACAGCCTCAGCGTTTTGCCCTCGAGCATGACCATGTGGAGTCCTCAGCCGAATCGCTCTACCGTTCCCTCTATACCCTGCTGCTCACCACCAGCCAGCGCCGCAGTCTGATCCTCGACCAGCGTCCGCCGGTCTACGACGGACAGCGTCTGCGTCGGGGAGAATACGGTTCCTTCAACGAGCTCGTAGACAAACTCCTGCGCGCTCAAGATTACTTCCTCGTCATCGGTCCTCCCGGTTCGGGAAAAACGAGTTGCGCTTTGCGCTACATGGTCGAGGAGGAACTGCGGCAGGGTTCCCGCCGTATCCTGCTCATGGCCTATACCAATCGCGCCGTAGACGAGCTCTGCAATATGCTTGATGCACTCTCGGCCGCCCAGCCGGCTCTCCTGCCCGACTACTTGCGTCTCGGCAGTCCGCTGGCAGCAGAGCCTCAATACCGCAGTCACCTGTTGAGCCAGCGCAGCGACGTCCTTGACAGCAAGGCAGCGGTACAGAAGCTTCTTGATGAGACCCACGTCTATGTAGCCACGACTACGACGATGTCCGGCCAAGACTTGTTGATGCAGCGTCTCCACTTTGATGTCGCATTTGTCGACGAAGCGTCACAGATCCTCGAGCCGCAGCTACTCAAACCGCTCTGCATCCTCTCCGACGACGGTCAGCCCTCAGTCAGCCGCTTCGTATTGGTCGGCGATCAGAAGCAGTTGCCTGCAGTCGTCATGCAGCCCATGCGGGACAGCCGGGTGACCGACCAACGTCTGCGACAGATCGGACTGGAAGATTGCCGCAACAGTCTCTTCCAGCGTCTGCTCATCCTGCAGCAGAGAGCCCATCGCACGGAGGCGTGGCATTTGCTCAGCCGTCAGGGACGCATGCACCCTGACCTCTTCCGCTTTGTCAACAACGCCTTCTACGACCATCAGCTTGCCTGCGTGCCAATCCGCCATCAGCAGCAGAGTCTCTCCCAGCTCTATCCCCATAGCCAGCACCTCAACGCGGCCGTCTCAGATGCCTGCCAACGTCTCATTGCCAGCCGGCGCATCGCATTCATTGACCAGTCTCCAGCCGATGACGGGCCCAATGACAAGATCAACTCCGCCGAAGCCGCCACAGCCGCCCGCATCGTCTCTGCCTACGCCGCCACCCTCTCGCGCGAGGACCGCACCCTGCATGCACAGGATGTCGGCATCATCGTGCCCTACCGCAACCAGATCTCCATGATCCGCTCCGCCTTACAGGCCGCCGGTATCGACTGCGCCCAGGACATCACCATCGACACCGTAGAGCGCTTCCAGGGCAGTCAGCGCGACCTCATCATCTACTCGCTCACCGTGAGGCGTCCTGCCCAGCTGGCCTTTCTCTCCTCCTCCACCTATCTCGACACCGATAGTCAAGGTCACCCGCTACCCGTCGACCGCAAGCTCAACGTCGCCCTCACACGCGCCCGCCTACAACTCTTCATCATCGGCAACGCCCGTCTCCTGAGCCGCCTGCCTCTCTACAAGGCGCTCATAGACGCTACTCTGACAGATTTGTCTCATTTATAAATATCAATAACATACCACTATGCACACCTCCAATCACTTGCTGAGCTTCTTGCTCGGCGCCCTTCTCCTCCTCTGTCTCGCCTCGCCTGCCCACGCTGAGACCCGCTGGCACTGGCAAAACGGCACCATCGTCGTCGACACGCCTCCTATGCCCGCAGGACAGCAGACTGCACTCAATCTGACCACGCCTAAGCTGCCCGTCATCCGCATTGCCTTTGTCGGACTCGGCATGCGCGGCGTCGATGCCGTCAAACGCTGGACATACATCCCCGGCGTACGCATCGTCGCCCTGTGTGACTACGAGCCCGACCGTGCCCAGCGCTCCCAGGAGACACTGCGCAAGGCCGGCTTGCCCGATGCCGCCCTCTATACCGGCGCAGAGGGCTACAAGGAGCTTTGCGCCCGCAAGGATATCAATCTCGTCTATATCGCCACCGACTGGCAGCACCATGTACCCGTAGCCAAGTGCGCCCTCGAGCATGGCCACAATGTTGCCATCGAGGTGCCGTCGGCCATGAATCTCGATGACTGCTGGGACCTCATCAATCTCGCTGAACAGAAGCGCCTCCACTGCCAACTGCTCGAGAACTGCTGCTACGACTTCTTTGAGCTCAACACGCTCAATATGGCACAGCACGGCGTCTTCGGCGACATTCTCCACGTAGAGGGCGCCTATATCCACGACCTCTCCCCCTACTGGAAGAAGTATTGGAAAAACTGGCGACTGGAGTACAACCAAGCTCACCGGGGCGACGTCTATCCTACCCATGGCCTCGGTCCCGTCGCCCAGCTCCTCAATCTCCATCGCGGCGACCGCATCAAGACTCTCGTAGCCATGGACACCAAGGCTGCCAGCGGGCCCATGTGGGTCAAGGAAGTGACCGGCAAGCAGATTGACGAGTCCCAGTTCCGCAACGGCGACCACACGACGACCCTCATGCGGACCGAGGGCGGACGCGTCATCGAGATACAGCACGACGTCATGAATCCGCAGCCCTACAACCGCAAGTACCAACTCACAGGAACCAAGGGATTTGCCAACAAGTACCCTGTCTCCGGCTACGCCGTCGGTGCTGATCAGCTCAAGTTGTCCGGCGTAGCGGTCAAAGAGGACAATATCTCGTCCCATACCTTCCTCAACGACGCCGCACGCGCTCAGCTCGAAGCCACGTACAAAGCTCCGCTGCTCAGCATCTATGAAAAAAAGGCCAAGGAGGTCGGCGGCCATGGCGGCATGGACTTTATCATGGACTCTCGCCTCGCCTACTGCCTGCAAAACGGGCTACCGCTCGATATCGATGTCTACGATCTCGCCGAATGGTGCTCGCTGGCCGAACTGGGTGAGCTCTCCATGGACCACGGCAACGCATCCGTGCAGGTACCTGACTTCACACGCGGACACTGGCGCGACATCCAGGGCTTCCACCACGCTTTTGCTACCGCAGCCGAGGAGCGGCAGGCTGCCGCTCTGGCAACGGGCTACACAGCCCAACTCAAGAGCAAAGGAGCCGACGCCGCCGAGAAGTGGCTCAAGAAGCAGCTCAAGGCGCAGGCCAAAAAGCGCTAATCCGTCCTCAGCCACCTACATACACAGGCCGACATAGTACTGACGCCAACTCTTCCCCTACCTGTCACAGACCGGAAAAATGGGCTGCGCTCAGCGCTCTGACAGAAGGGGGATACGGAAGGCCGATAACAAGGTCGGACCTAGTTTAAACAACATCGGACTTAGAAATTTCCAGGTCCGATGTTGTTTGTTATTCTAAGCGACTCTGTCAGTGCCGCGACTCAGGCGACTTGGAGACCGGCTGATACTGTCCTTATAAGGATAGACGCTAAGGATATATTTCGCACGGGCCGCACTGTATCAAGGCTGATGTATGCCGTATGCCGCAGGACAGCGCTGCCGGCAGAGGAAGGAGACTTGTTAATCCAGTTGCCAGAGGCCCATCCAGGAGACATGGTGCTCCTTGATGCCGAGGTCGTCCATCCAAGCCTTGGTCTTGGGCACCTCATACTTGGCCGTGCCAGGGCCTTGGCCGTCGTCATTGTCCCAAAACTTACGGGGTGTACTCCACAGGCAGGCCTTAAATTTGACCGTCTCGTAGAAGTGTCGCTTGCAGGCCCATTGCCCGTGGTGCGCCATCTGGAGATAGTCGCAGTCGAGGTCCTTGCGCCAAGGGCTAGCCAGCACCTTGAGTCCCTCTTCCTCGCCCATGTCACCCAGAAAAACAATAGACTTACGGTCATCCCAGATACGGGTGATCATGGAACCATTGTTATAGCTATTGTGGGCGTACAGCGTATCGGCCACCGTGAGGAAGCGAAAGTGCATACCGTCGATCTGTCCCTCGTAACCGGGCTGCTGGATGTCGATGACCTCGGTATGGGCCGCCTGATCAAGGGCAGCGTAAAACTCACGGCAGTGTTGCTCATCGACCTTGCGGCTCTTGATCAGGGCCTCGTCGAAGCGGGAGTGGTAGATGCGGTCCACCTTGATGCCGAGAGGACGCTGGAGAATATGAGTCAGCGAGCCCATATGATCAATATGGGGATGGGTAACAAACCAAGTGTCTACGTGGCCGCCGAGCCCCTTGAGGAAGCCGCGGAGGTAGTACTCGTCCTGACGAAACCCGCCGTCCATCACACAGATTTTGCCGCTGGCCGTACGAAAGACGTAGCTATTGCCTATGAGATTGGCCTGTGTACCTAGTTGCCAGAGCGTGAAGGCACTGCGTCCCTTGCCTGTGGAGCGCGTCAGCGGATCGTTGAGATGGAGTCCCTGCGAGTCGGTCGCCAGGTGGGCCATGACCGGAGATACGACCAGTGCTGCGGCACCGGAAGCCGCCCACTGTAAAAACTGTCGTCTATTGATATCTGTCATGTCTTGGATGATGCTAATAGGATATGTGCTACTGAAATACTTGGGAGCCGTCTAGTCAAGCTCCCAAAGACCCTGCCACGAGACGTGGTGCTCCTTGATGCCGAGGCGGTCCATCCATCCTCGCACAATAAGCGTCTTGAGTTTACCCGAACCAGGGCCTTGGCCTCCATCATTGTCCCACACCCATCGCGGAGTGCTCCACAGACAGGCACGGAAGGGGAATGAGCGGTAGAAGGCCTCATCACAGCCCGCCTGGCCGTGGTGCGCCATCTGGAGATAGTCGCAGGGGAGGTCAGCGGCCCATGGCGATTGCATCAACTTGCGCCCCTCCTCGACACCGGCATCGCCTAGGAAGACAATGGATTTGCGCTTGTCCCATGCGCGTAGGACCATGGACGAATTGTTGTAGCAATTCTTATGAATATCCGGGTTCTGCACCGCCAACACTTTGACCTTGAGACCGTCAATCTCAAAGGTGTGTCCCGGCTGCTGGACGTCTATCACCTCGGTATCCCGCAGGGCATCAAACTGCGCATACAGCGCCCGCGTCGCATCGCCCCGCGTGGGTGCCCAGGGCTCGGTATCGAGGATTGACTCGTCCATCCGTGAATGCACGATGCGCCTGATGCTGATGCCCATTGGCTGCTTGAGGACATCGCGCAAGGTGCCCATGTGGTCAGGATGGGGATGAGAGAGAAACCACGTATCCACATGGCCTCCGAGCAGGGCCAGAAAGCCGCGGAGGTAGTAGATGTCATCCTTAAATCCGCCGTCGATGACGCATACGCGCCCCTTGTCGGTCAGCAGGACGTAAGAGTTGCCGATATCATTGCACTGTGTGTCGAGCTGCCAGAGCTTAAATCCGCTTCCGCCGCGCACCCTCAGCAATTGTCTCGGCGTCTGCTGTCTGCGGCTGGCCGAGACGGTCTCTGTAGGGCTGATAGCCGCACCCGCAACCAGCGCGCTGGCGGCCAGGAGACTGCGCCGGACAAACTGGCGTCTGTCAATGTCTGTCATAATGTATGAGCCTTTAGGATAAATAGCAGTGTCCGGAGACACCATGTTTTGATTTAACGATTACAAAGATAGGTAATATTTGTTTTTGGCATGCCAAAAACTGGTAAAATTCGTCCCCTGCCAGACAGTTTTTCCACAAAGCCGCTACAGTCTGGTATCTCTGACTTCAGCTGACAGTATCAGTCACAGAGGAACGGACTGATGGATAGGAATAGAGGTACATTGCAATTTTCAGCATCGGTAAAGTGTAATATTCATTCCGAAATATCTATCTTTGTGCCGTAAAGAACACCAAAGACGCCTTATACTCAGGACGCGAAGTTAGTTCTACCAAAGGGGAAAACAGTGCAAACCCGCAGCCCATCCCCTCTGCAAGACAGCTTCTCCCACTGTCACTGACAGAGATACAGTTTTCCCTGTCTATTCTGCCCGCCCGGCCCGTCCACGTCACGACCTATGCAAGACCTGCTCAAGACCTATGCCCCCATTGCACTCGAGGATATGAAAAGCCTCCGCCTGATGAACCGCATGGACACCAAGTTTGTCACCACGCGCGGCAAGCTCTTCCGACTGCTTGAGCTCGCGCGGCCCTACTACAGCATACAGCAGGTCGACGGCAAGAGGGTGGCTTCTTACTACACGCTCTACTTTGATACACCAGAGCTGAGCATGTTTCGCTGCCACGTCTCGGGCCGTGCCAATCGGCAAAAGCTACGCATCAGGTCGTATATGGACAACCATCTGAGCTATCTGGAAGTCAAGACCAAGGACAATCATGGACGCACCTGCAAGCAGCGCACCGAGATGCCCGACTTTGACGCTACACGTCCCCTGCCTACTATCTGCTTCACCGAGGACGACGAGACTTGCAAGGCTTATGTCCCATTTCTCCGCAGCTACCTGCGCTACGATCCTCAGACGCTGCACCAGCTGATTGAGAACCAGTTTGACCGCATCACGCTTGTCAACCACGCCAGAACCGAGCGCGTGACCATCGATACCCATCTCTGTTTTCACCATCTCCTCAATGACCACCGACGACAACTCGACGACTATGTCATCATTGAGATCAAGCGTGACGGACTGCTACCCTCGTCAATGACGGAACTGCTCCGGCAACTACGCATCAAGCCCCTGGGATTTAGCAAGTACTGCATAGGACTCATCATAACCGATCCCAGCCTGCGCTACAATCTGTTTAAGCCGCGTATCCACCAGCTGGAGCGCCTCTGCCCGGGAACTCGCCTGATTCCGTTCCCACACTCCATGACTCCCAAACCAACAGATTATACCTCATGAAAGACTTACTCTGCACTACCTTTTCCGACGGCTACGGCGCCATGCTTATACGCTTTGCCATCTGCATGATCGTCAACTGGATCATCGTGGACCGTCTCTACTACACCAAGAGTCGGCGACGTGACTTCTACTTCACCTTTATGATCATCTCGGTAGCGATCTTCTTCCTCGTATTCTTCATGATCTTTGTCCTGGAGGATCTCAAGACCAAGACAAGCATCGGCCTCGGCATCGGTCTCTTCGGTATATTCTCCATCATGCGCTACCGCACCGACACCATGCCGGTCAGAGAGATGACCTACCTCTTTGTCATCATCTCGCTCTCTGTCGTCAACGCCATTGCCGCTTCCGTCACAATAGTTGAGCTGCTGCTGACCAATGCCCTCTTCATCCTCGCCATCTGGATATGCGAGCGGTGCCTGAAGCCTGCCCACGTCAAGCTCATCCAGTACGACCGCATTGAGCTCGTCAGGCCCGAATGCAGGGATGCGCTCAAGCAAGACCTCGAGCAGCGCCTCGGCCTCCACATCAGGCGCATAGACGTAGGCGGCATTGACCTGCTCAGAGACATGGCCATGCTCCGAGTCACCTACGACTCCGACGAGCCCGACAATCCCGTAGACAAGATTGTCAAGGTCACCAACTCCCAGCTGACCGAATGACGGACGCTGCCCCCCAACGGCATATAAACACAAAAGAAATACAATCAAATACTCAATACACAAGACTATGAAGTACACACCTCTCACCCTGATCGCCCTGCTCCTCATCCTGCTGGCGCAGCCTCAGGCCGCGCAGGCCGACGGCGGCGATGACTTTGGCATATGGTCTACCGTAGGGGTAGAAAAGAAGATTAACAAGCGCTGGCGTATCGGCGGCGAAGCCGAATGGCGTACCATGGACGACGCATCCAAGACCGACCGCTGGAGCTTCGGCGTCTACGGCCAGTACAAGGTGAGCTCCTGGCTCAAGGCCAGCGCCGGATACGACCTGCTCGTGGACAACAACTACAAATACTCCTACCACACCGACGGCACGCCCAACAAGAAGGCGCACTACTGGGGACAGCGTCACAGAGTCAACGTGGCGCTGACGGGTTCCTACCACTTTGGTCACTTCGGCCTCTCGCTGCGTGAGCGCTGGCAGTACACCTACCGTCACCACAAGAGCGTGCCCGAGCGCTACGACTTCGACCAGGAGGACTACGACGGCAAGCCAAAGACCTACGCCGGCAAGGGCAGCAATGTGCTCCGCAGTCGCCTCAAGCTGGACTACGATATTGCCAAGACAGGACTGGAGCCCTACGCCAGCGTCGAGGTCTACAACGGCTGGTACATCAAGAAGGTGCGCTACACTGCGGGACTTGACTGGAGCATCAACAAGCATCATGAGGTGGGCATCTACTATCGTCTGCAGACCTTGCATCATGATGATGACGAGGATCCCGACACCCATATTCTAGGGCTGAGCTACGCCTTCAGGTTCTAGTCCGCCCGACGCCTCAATCCCGCTCTGTCTTCTCAATCCGCTGATTGTTTTTTCGTTCGGCTCTACCGGCTGGGCAAGATAGCGGCATATCGTCTGTAAGGTCTCAGCACCCATCATGCAGACGGCTGCGAGTGTCTTGCCCGCCCTGACTGGACGCGGCTAAATGCCCTTGTCTGCCCTCAACGGCTGACCTCCAAGAGACCACATCTGCTCCTACAGACACCCCATCAGGCCTCCTCGCCGGGAGCGACGGCGCGCAAAAACTATCATGCCGAAAAATTAGTTTTTTTTCTAAAGTTCCGTTTCTTTCAACGGAAAGCACTAACTTTGTAACCTCAAACGCAAATACCCATGTCAGAAGTCAGACAGATAAAGACCGCACTCATCTCCGTTTTCCACAAGGACGGGCTGGATGAGCTGCTCAAAAAGCTCCACGAGGAAGGCGTCAAATTCCTCTCCACAGGCGGTACGCAAAAGTTTATCGAGAGTCTCGGATACCCCTGCCGTAAAGTCGAGGACGTCACCACCTATCCGTCCATTCTGGGCGGCCGTGTCAAGACCTTGCATCCCAAGATATTCGGTGGCATACTGGGCCGTCGCGCTCTTGCCTCAGACCAGGAGGAGATGAAGCACTACGGTATCGAGGGCATCGACCTTGTCATCGTCGATTTGTACCCCTTTGAGCAGACCGTAGCCAGCGGAGCAAGCGATCAGGATATCATCGAGAAGATCGATATCGGCGGTATCTCGCTCATACGCGCCGCAGCCAAGAACTTCAACGACGTCGTCATCATCCCCAGCAAGGATGAATACCAGCCTCTACTCAATCTGCTTAATCAGAAAGGCGCCCAGACTGATCTGGAGGACCGCCGCCACTTCGCAGAGCGGGCCTTTGCCGTATCCAGTCATTACGACACAGCCATTCACGCCTGGTTTGCCAAGCAATAAGCCTCTGACTGCCGCCGGGGACTCCGGTTCCCGCCACGACAGTCGGTACACATCCACTAATATCATTAGCCAATATTATACAGATGGGATTCTTCTCTTTCACACAGGAACTCTCCATGGACTTGGGCACGGCCAATACTATCATCATCAGTGATGGCAAGATTGTCGTCGACGAGCCGTCTGTCGTAGCCCTCGACGCGCAGACCAACAAGATGATTGCCGTAGGAGACCGCGCCAAGCTGATGTACGAGAAAAACAACAGCAAGATACGCGTTGTGCGCCCGCTCCGAGACGGAGTGATTGCCGACTTCTACGCCTGCGAGCAGATGATGCGCGGTCTGATCAAGATGGTACATACAGGCAGCCACCTCTTCTCCCCCTCCCTGCGTATGGTCATCGGAGTGCCCTCCGGTTCTACCGAAGTCGAGCTCCGCGCCGTGCGCGACTCTGCCGAGCATGCCGGCGGACGCGATGTCTACCTCATATTTGAGCCCATGGCAGCCGCCATCGGCATCGGCATCGATGTAGAAGCCCCCGAGGGCAACATGATCGTCGACATCGGCGGTGGTACTACCGAAATCGCCGTCATATCTCTGGGCGGCATCGTATCCAACAACTCCATCAAGATGGCAGGCGACGACCTGACAGCAGACATTCAGGAGTACATGAGCCGCCAGCACAATGTGAAGGTCTCAGAGCGCATGGCCGAGCGTATCAAGATACATGTCGGTTCTGCGCTGACCGACTTGGGAGAAGAGACTCCCGAAGACTATGTGGTCCACGGCCCTAACCGCATCACCGCACTTCCCATGGAGGTGCCCGTATGTTACCAGGAGGTGGCACACTGTCTCGAGAAGTCTCTCGCTAAGATTGAGACGGCCGTCCTCTCCGCGCTGGAGAATACGCCGCCCGAGCTCTACGCCGACATCGTCAAAAACGGCATCTATCTCACCGGCGGCGGCGCGCTGCTCAGAGGCATTGACCGCCGTCTGTACGAGAAGATCAACATCCCCTTCCACGTAGCCGAAGACCCGCTGCACTGCGTGGCCAAAGGCACAGGCGTAGCGCTCAAAAATGTAGACCGCTTCTCCTTCCTCATGAGATAAACCGTCAAGACGGCACCGCCTCCTACAGGGCGTCTGTCTGACAAAGACACAGAATAGCCGAGGGGCGGGTCTAAGCCCGCCCCTTGTAGTCACTGCCAAGTCGGACATCCGCCGCGTGCCGCCCGTCTCCATTCCACCAATACCACATCCCGTATCACCAAGTGCAAACGCTGCTCGAATTTATCAAGAAGTACTACTACTGGGTGCTCTTCGTCACCCTGGAGGTCGTCAGCCTCGTGCTCCTCTTTCACTACAATAACTATCAGGCAAGCGTATGGTACACCTCAGCCAACCAGGTCGCGGGACAAGTCAACAGTTGGTACACAGAGGGTATCTCCTACATCCATCTCAAAGACGTCAACGCCAATCTCACCCAGCAAAATGCCTTTCTGCAGACCGAGATTGGACGGCTGCGTATGGCACTAGACAGCACCAAGACGCCGCCCACGGCCAATGATCTCGCTGTCAGCGCCGCCTTGGCCGGATATCACTTCATCCCCGCCAAAGTCGTCTCCAGCAGTCTCCATCGCGATGACAACTATATCGTCATCAATCGAGGCAAAGCCGACGGCATCACCACCGATCTCGGAGTCGTCGGCGGAGGAGGCGTAGTTGGCATCATCTTTCTCACAGGCGAGCACTACTCCCTCGTGATGCCGACCATCAATGTCAAGAGCAATATCAGCTGCCGCATACGCCACAAGGGTTACTTCGGCTATCTGCAATGGGCAGGCGGCAGCACAGCCAGTGCTTATCTCAGCGACATCCCGCGCTATGCCAAGGTGAAGGTCGGAGACTACGTCGAGACGAGCGGATACTCTAGCGTCTTTCCACCGGGTATCTTTGTGGGCAAGGTGAAAGGCGTCTCCAACGCACCCGACGGCCTCTCCCTTCAGCTCAAGGTCAACCTGGGCACCGACTTCGGCCGACTCAGCGATGTAAGTGTCGTCATCAACAAGGAACGTCCCGAGATAGACAGCCTGCGAGCCCACTTTACCAATTTTGAAACCCCTTCCAACTGATGCAGCTCAAGCGTTTTCTTTGGTTTTTTGTCTTCCTGGCCATACAGGTTCTCGTCTTCAACCACGTACAGGTCTACGGCTACGGCGTACCCATGGTCTGCATCTTACCCATCCTGCTCTTTCCGCTCGAGACTCCGAGATGGCAGATTCTACTATGGAGCTTTGCCATCGGCCTGCTGGAGGACATCTTTACCAATACGCCCGGTATGTCGGCAGCCACGCTCACGCTGATTGGCATGGTGCAGCCCGCTCTCCTGCGCTCCTTTACCCCGCGCGACGAGGAGGACGATGATGCGGGCCTTGTCCCGTCCAGTCACACGCTGGGCTGGGCAGCCTTTGTAAGGTATCTGATTGTAGCGACCCTGCTACAGGCACTGTGTTTCTTTACCCTGGAAGCCTTCTCCTTCTTCAATATCTGGAAGTACCTTATCAACATCCTGAGCAGCTGGGCCATGACGGCCATCATCCTGACGGCCTTTGAGAGCATCAGGTCTGGCACCTCGCGCCATACGGCCACCTAGCCACCGGGGCGCCTTCTCGCCTGCAGCAGGCTGACAAAGTCAGCCGAGCGACAAGAGCAGGACGCGCCAGACCGAGGCCAGCTTCTATATATCCACAGTCGGCAATGAAAAATGTAGACTTCAGCAAACGCAGATTTACCATCGGAGGTATGGCGATCATCATCGTCATCGTGTACCTCATACGTCTGCTTACGCTCCAGATCATGAGCGACGACTACAAGCGCAATGCCGACTCCAATGCATTTCTCAAGAAGATACAGTACCCCGCCCGCGGCCTCATCACAGACCGTCGCGGCCGCTTGCTCGTATACAACGAGCCGGCGTACAATATCATGGTCATCATGAACGAGCAGCACGGTGTGGATACGCTGGACTTCTGCCGCACCATCGGCATTACCAAGGAGCAGTACATACAGCGCATGAACGAGATTAAGGACCCCAAGCTCAACTACGGCTATTCGCGCTTCACCCCCCAGCTCTTCATGTCGCAGATACCGGCCAAGGAATTTTCCGTCTTTCAGGAGAAGCTCTTCCGTTTCAAAGGCTTCTACATCGAGAAGCGTGCCATCCGTCACTACGCCACGACGTGCGCGGCCCATGTGCTCGGCGATGTGGGCGAAGTAACCCAGGCCGACATCGACTCTGACGCCTACTACCACAGCGGAGACTACATCGGCAAGCTCGGCATTGAGAAGGCGTATGAGAAGGATTTGCGCGGCGTCAATGGCATGAAGATTCTGGTGCGCGATGTCCACGGCCGTATCAAGGGACAGTACCAGAACGGACGCTTCGACCGCGTCCCGGAGCCCGGCAAGACCCTCCGCCTCGGCATTGACCGCGACCTGCAGGCACTCGGAGAGCGGCTCATGCATGGCAAACTCGGTTCTATCGTCGCCATTGACCCGCAGACGGGTGAGGTGCTCTGTATGGTCTCGTCGCCCTCCTTTGACCCGCATATGCTGGTCGGGGCTGACCGCGGCAAGAACTACAAGAATCTCTACCGTGACCCACGCAAGCCGCTGCTCAACCGTGCCATCATGGGACAGTACCCGCCAGGCTCTACCTTCAAGACATCTCAAGGACTCACCTTCCTACAGGAAGGTATCATCACGCCGTCCACGCTTTACCCCTGCTACCATGGTTTCCGCCTTGGCCGGGTACATGTCGGCTGTCACGGACACCGCTCTCCCGTAGACCTCAACTTTGCCATCGAGACCTCGTGCAACAGCTACTTCTGCTGGGGCTTCTACCACATGATCATGGCCCGGCGCAAATATGGCTCCTACCGCATGTCGCTGACACGCTGGAAGGACTACATGGTCTCGATGGGCTTCGGCTACCGCCTGGGTATTGACCTCCCGGGCGAGAAACGTGGCATGATTCCCAATGCCGATTACTACGACAAGTGGTACCACAAGCACTGGAACGCCCTCACCATCATCAGTGACGCTATCGGTCAAGGCGAGGTCATGCTTACCCCGCTCCAGGTGGCCAACCTCGGTGCCACCATCGCCAACCGAGGCTACTACTACATCCCCCATATTGTCAGCAAGGTAGAGGGACGTCCGCTAGATACGCTCTACACGCGCCGGCACTACACGATGGTCAAGCCGCGTTACTACAATTATATCGTGCGCGGCATGCGCAGCGCCGTACTCTCCGGCACCTGCCGAGGAGCCTCCATACCGGGCATAGAGGTCTGCGGTAAGACGGGTACGGCTCAGAACCGCGGCCGCGACCACTCCGTCTTCCTCGGCTTTGCTCCGATGTACAATCCCCATATCGCCATCTCCATCTATATAGAGAACGGCGGATTTGGCGCAGACTTCGCTGTGCCCATCGGTGGACTCATGATCGAGCAATACCTCAAGGGCAAACTCTCTCCATCATCGGAGAAGCGCGCCGAAATGTACGCCAGTAAAATCATCAACTATGGTACTCGTGCACGCTAAATCCCATCTCCTCCTGCCATTCGGCTCTTCCATACCAGCGGCTACCACAGTGGCCTGTCTTATAGCCGATTCCGTCCGGTCAAGCTACGGCCTCAGCATGTCGGCCGCCGGAGCAGCATCTATCCAACCCCTCATCAAGACTCTCACCGTATGATACAAGACGACGTAAGCGCACGCAATATCTTCCGCTCCCTCGACTGGGTGACCATCATCCTCTACCTGCTGCTTGTCACTGCCGGCTGGTTCAGCGTCGTCGGTGCCACCTACAACTACGGAGACTCCCTGGTTCTCGACTTTGGCACACGCGCCGGCAAGCAGCTCCTCTGGATTGGGTTGGCCTTCGTCTGGGCGCTCACCCTCCTCCTCATCGATGACCGCATCTACGACACCTTTGCCAATTTGCTCTATGTCATCATGATGGGACTGCTACTGATTACACCTTTTCTCGCGGGCGATATCAAAGGGTCCTACTCCTGGATCAAGCTGGGTCCAGTCAGCCTGCAGCCAGCCGAGTTTGCCAAGACCGCCACGGCGCTTTGTCTGGCCAAACTCATGGGTTCTTACGGTTACAATATCCATCGGCCGCGAGACTTCGCCCGTGCCGCCGGTATGGTCTTGCTCCCGATGCTTCTCATCGTGCTTCAGCGCGAGACAGGAAGCGCGCTGGTCTACTTAGCCTTCTTCCTCATGTTTTACAGAGAGGGAATGAGCGGCAGTGTACTCTTTGTCGGACTTGCCGCAGTTGTCTACTTTGTCGTCGGCCTGCGGTACAATGTCTACGAGATGCCCTTTGCCGCGACTCAGATGGGTACCTTCAGCGTGCTGTTGCTCATCTGGATCTTTACCATCGTGCTCAATCTCATCTATGACCGCGACCGTACCCACGCCAAATGGCTGTTTGTCGGCGGTCTTGCCATCAACGGCATTGCCTGCCTCATCTCCGCCTTCATCGTGCGCTTTGATGTCTCCTGGGCCCTGCTTGCCACCTGTCTGGGCAGCGCCATATATCTCGCCTTTGAGTCTCTGCGCAACCGGTCACTGCCTCTTCTGCTGATGGCCGCCTTTGCTGTAGGCTCAGTCGCCATGCACTACTCCACCGACTACGTGCTCAACGACATACTCGAGCCTCACCAGCAGACACGTGTGCGCGTACTGCTCGGACTCGAGGAGGATATCAACGGCGCCGGCTACAATGTGCGCCAGAGCGAGATCGCCATCGGCTCGGGCGGCATCCTGGGCAAAGGCTTTCTCAATGGCACCCAAACCAAGCTCAAGTACGTGCCCGAGCAAGACACCGACTTCATCTTTTGTACCGTCGGTGAGGAGATGGGGTTCATCGGGTCGGCCGCTGTGCTGATTACCTTCCTCCTGCTCATCCTCCGGCTTATTCATCTCGCCGAACGCCAGCGATTTGCCTCGGGCCGCGTCTACGGATACTGCGTGGTGAGCATCTTCCTCTTCCACGTGTTCATCAATATCGGCATGGTGATGGGCCTGACGCCTGTCATCGGCATACCGCTCCCCTTCTTCAGCTACGGCGGTTCGAGTCTGTGGGGATTTACCATTCTCCTCTTTATCTTTCTCCGAATCGACGCCGGACGCAACCGGTACACCACTTAACCGGCGGCCACTCACCAAAAATAGGTATGCATATCAAAAAAAAACAGGGAAAAGGCTTTGCTTATTGGCCGAAAGGCCGTACTTTTGTAGTCACATTTAGGTATTAACACATCAAAAGAAATCACAACTATGGCTTATGTAATTAATGATGACTGCGTGACTTGCGGCACCTGCATCAGTGAGTGCCCGTCCGGAGCAATTAGTGAGGGCGAGACCAAGTACTCTATCGACCCCAATGTATGCGTTGACTGCGGCACATGCGCTGACGTATGCCCCTCTGGTGCTATCCACCCGGGAGAATAAACCGCGCAATAAAGCATAAATGAGAAGGGTGAGGTCCTACATAGGGGCTTCACCTTCTTTTTTTGTATTCCATCGTCTCGTCTCTCCGATCAACGAGCGACAGTCGCCACACGACCATAGCAGGACAGACCTCCCTGCAGCCTCAAGACGACGTCCAGAGAAAATACGCCCCACATACGACTGTCGCGCAGTCGCGTAGAGCGCTCGTCAAGACGAATGCTCTACCTTTCAGTTCTTTCTCACCGAGATTTGAAAGGGACGTGTGAGTCCATCGAGGGACTATACCACATCGCCGCGCAAAGCCATAGACCACAATAAGTCATTTCTTCGAGACAATGCTGGAGTTCGTCATTTCGGGTACATTCTCCATTATCTCGACTCAGGTGGCTGAGACAGCTTAGGCAGAAGTCCCGGGCAGCATCTCGCGGATGCGGGCAAGCTGATTGGGAATACGGATCTGCTGGGGGCACTTGGGCAGGCATGCCTCGCAGTCGCGGCACTGCGTAGCCCACTCTGCTGGCTTAAGCTGGGCCTGGTAGTTGCGGCGGAAGGATTGGAGTCTCTCCTGATAGTCGCTTGCCGTCGTTTCGGGCAGAGGCAGTTGATGGAGGTTGACAGCCTCATTGTACACAGAGAAATTGCCCGGAATATTGACGCCAAAGGGACACGGCATACAGTAACGGCAAGCCGTGCAGGGCACGACAGGCGTACCGGCCATGGCGTCCGCGAGTCGCGAGAGCAGTGCCGTCTCAGCTGCGGTGCAAGGGACGAGGGGTGAAAAGGTCGCCACATTTTCCCGGAGCACATCCATCGTCGTCATACCGCTCAGCGTGACAAGCACATTGGGATGGCTACCGACCCAGCGCAGTGCCCAGCGGGCAGGTGTGTCGCCGGGTCGTATCTGCTTCATCATCTGTGCATACTGACTATCGACCTTGGCGAGGCGTCCTCCCAGCAAGGGCTCCATGACCACCGTGTGGATGCCAAGTTTGGCACACTTGGCATAGAGGTACTCGGCATCGGCGTCATGCTTCCAGCTATTACGCTGCGTCGAGGCGTGACGCCAGTCGATATAGTTCATCTCTATCTGAACGAAGTTGAAGTGGTACTTGTCGTTGTGGGCGAGCAGATAGTCAAATACCCTGACATCGCCATGGTAGCTGAAGCCTAGATTGCGGATTACGCCTTTATCACGCTGCTCACAGAGCCAGTCGAGCAGTCCGTTGTCAAGGAAACGCAAGCGGAGCTTATCCATGCCACCCAAGCCGACAGCGTGGAGCAGATAGTAGTCGATATAGGTCGTCCGGAGGCGGTCGAGGCTGTTGTGCAGCATCTGTTGTCCATCGGCGAGGCCGTAGCGTCTGATGTCGGACGCTTTGGTAGCGAGGTAGTAGGTATCGCGTCTGTGACGGCTAAGCGCTATACCGGTGACCTCTTCACTCTTGCCGTAGGAAGGCGCAGTGTCAAAGTAGTTGACGCCGTGGGCCAGCGCATAGTCGACTTCCTGATTGACCATCTCCTGGTCTACAGTGCCATCGCGCTGGGGCAGTCGCATCATGCCGTAGCCTAGGAGTGACACGCGGTCTTGCATATGGCGGTTGGTGCGGTAAGTCATGGCGATATCGTCAGATCCGGAGACAATATCCTCGGCGCTCTGACGAGCGCGGTCATAGCTGAAGCTGCTACCACGGGACCACGCAGGTAGCGAAGAGAGTGCCGACAAGGCAGCAACCGAGCTGACACCTCTGCCCAGCTGTTTGAGGAAATGCCTGCGCCCGGGAGTTTCGGAAGAATCGGAGTTTTTCATTCCTGTGAAGTTATTAGGGGAAGTTAAGTCATTTTTCATCATATCCTAGACGAAATCTTCCATTACCGTAAAGAGATTAAGGATGGTAAAAGTCTCACATATTTTATATATGATATTTGTCCTTTTTCAGCTACAAAGGCAGGCTGTAGAGAGAGAGAAGCCACACCTGCAACTGCTGTTGGCCGAAGGAATGTCGTCATAGTGCAGCCCGTCAGCACACGATCAGAAGAGAATCTGCTGCTTACCGCTTCCAGGCGCCCAGATGTGCTGGTTCATCTCGTGATAGACAGGCGTCAGATCGAGTTGTGTACCGTCGACATACCAGTGAAGCGCCCCCTCGCGTCTCCACCGGGGATTCTGCGGCATCTCAACGGGTGAGTCGGTCTTGCATCCCAGTTGGAAGGGGCCGAAGAAGTAGCGGCGCGCGCCGCGGGCGGTATTGCGCGGATTGATAGCGGGTTCCTCGCTCACGTCGTAGTAATAAATGATAGCGACGCGGTCGTTGGTTTCAAACTTTCTCTTGACGGTGACAAATCCGTTCTCAGCCTTGGCATTGATTACCTTCTCGTTGACCATGAGCTTGAAACTCTTGACCCACTGTGGCACAGGCAGATGGAGGGTAACGAGACCGGCATCATTGGAAGAGATATCCACGCGTGTCGAGGCGACGTAGGGATATGAGGTGGAGACGCCAAACTTGAACGCGCCGCCTTCCAGTCGGATAGTCATCTCACTCTCGCGAATGGCCGTCAGCCATATCTCGTTGTGACGTTGGAAGACGAGTGATCGGGAGGCTTCAGACAGCCCCTCGGCGCCTCTCATCGTGCAGCACCAGTGAGCCTCAGGCATGTGGACCTGCAGCAAGGGCGTATGGGAGGCCAGTCCGGGACAATTGTCGAGACCAAATCCGCCGTTACGACGCTGCGTGTGACACAGGCCGTTGTAGTAGATGCGTTCGGCCAGAGACAGGTAGCGCCCATCGAGCGTATGTTGCCACAGCTTGAGGGCCAGCAGGTAGGAGTCGACGATAGCGCAGGGCTCCGTCCAAGAATCCAGGCGGCCAAACCAGTTGTAGTTTTCATAATTCTCAGTCATACCGTTGTGCAGATAGAGGTCGTAACGCTTGCGAGCAAGGGCGATATAGCGGGTCTTGCCTGTGAGCTCGGCGTATCTGATGAGGGCGCGCATGGCCGTGAGCGAGGCGTGGGTCTGCGCCTTGACGGCGAGGAGATCCATGGCCTCAAACTTGCTGATCAGCGTCTCAATGACCTGGCAAACGTCCTTGCTCTCTGCAGCTGTGAGTCCGTCGGCCGGAGCCTGCTCATGAAGCACACGGTAAGCATCGACGAGTCCGTCCAATCCGATAAAGACGCAACCGATGTCTGTTGACAGTTGCCATCCGTTCTGGGTCGTCACCGTAGTACCCGAAGCGCCGCCTGCATTCTTGGGACGCTTTCCGAGCGAGACAGGATAGCGGCCGTAGAGGTCGAGGTTAGGCAGATAGAGGGAGCGCACCGTGGACTTGAGCGTGCGCAGTGCGATCTGTACCCCCTCGGCATCATAGTATTGGGGCGCTATCTGCTGGAGCTCTTTCTGCCAGTCGGCGTAGGCCGCAAGACCGCGCATCATCCAGCCGTTGCCGCTGAGTTGCTGCTCGTTGAGCTGTCGTTCGATCACGGGACCCATATAGCCTGACGCATTGAGATGGGCAGGCAACTGCCGGATAATCTCCTTGAGGTATCGGGGCTGACGCCGTGTGGAACGGGCATCCTCGACGAGAGCCAGGATGGTGCGTCCCTCAGTATCGCCTGGCCAACCGCCGCTCTCCTGCATGGAGAGGAAGAGGTGGGAAGGCTGGTATTTTGATTCCTCAAGGCGATCAAAATTGAGTTTCAACCGGTTCTTCAGCTCACCGTAGACGTGGACGTCGGCGTAGCCTGCGGGCTGTGGCACGTCGATGGGAGCACTCCAGGCGAGGAGGGGCAGCAGCAGGAAGGGAAGCAGGAAGGAATGTCTAGACTTCATAGCCAATCAATATTTGATGATATAGTCATATGTCAGGAGTTTGACAGGTCCCATCAGCCCCGAGGGCTGCAGAGGAGTGTCAGTCTTGAGCGCCGTGACGCTCTGATGGGTGATGCGCTGCGAGCGAGGCAAAGCGAGATCGCCGATGATGCGGTTGTGCCAGCAGTTGACGACCTCCACCTCGAGACGGTTACGGCCGCGCTTAAGCCAGCGTGTCACGTCGACGCGATAGGGAGACGTCCATACGCCGCCTACCTCGTGGCCGTTGAGCTTTACACGCGCCATGACCATGACCTGTCCGAGGTCAAGGTAGGTCTCGCCGGTGGGCAGTGCGGACAGTTTAAAACTGGTCGTGTAGGTCGCCCTACCGGAAAAGTACTTGATGCGGTTGTCCTTGCTTGTCGTCCAGTCGGAGAGCGACTTGAGGGTGACAGGCTTCTCAGGACCGCCGTGTCCGGGCTCAAAGGTGACGGTCCAGGGCGCTTCAAGGGTGGTGACAGGCCGAGGCTCCGGATAGTTGACACCTGTGCGAGGTGCGGACTGCGCCTCTGTACGGAAAACGATGAAACTGCTCTCGTAGGGCTCCAGGTGCAGGGGCACACGTGTCAGCCGACCGTCACTGCTGTACTGGGGCAGCAGGCGGATGGCGGCCTCCAGCGGGTTCCAGAGCTCGGGCTGACGTCCTCCGATGCGAAAAGAGGCCGTGAAGTCTTGCACCTTGTCACTCTGATTGGAGACAAAGTAGTAGTCTCCGTCGGACAAGCGCTGATGGATGAAAAGCACCGGTGTCGCCACTTGGTCGCAGCGAAAATCGGGCACGAGACCCAGCGTGTCGAGCACCTCCTCCAGCGTGTAGCCGGAGAAGACCTGTCCTTTGCCGTAAGCGCCGTGGTATCTCCCTTCTCCCGTACTACGGCCCCAGAGTTGGGCGGCGAGGCTGCGCACCTCATTGTCAGCCTGTGGATAGTCCTGTAGACTAGGCGAATGGTCGGGCGCCGGCCCGAGAATGATGGCTCCTTGTGCCACGAGATCCTTGATCTTGCGCAGCAACGCAGGCCTCATAGTCTTCATGCGGGGCAGCACGAGCACGCCATACGACATCCCGCTTTGCAGTACCAGACGTCCGTCCATCACGAAGGCCTGTCGGATCACCTCGGCATTGACGTAGTCAAAGGAGTATCCCGCGGGCAACGCGGGGTCCTGACGGCCGGTCATCTTGGGAGCGTCTTCGCCGATGAAGTAAGCCACATCGGCGACGTAGCGTCCCTGTTGGAGCATATAGTTGCAGCGCTTGAGATAGCGGGCAAAGACATCAAACTGGGAAAACCAGGTATTGTGCCGGTTAAACTCGTTGCCAAACCATGCGTTGACGCCCGGTACGCTGTCAGCCGGCTGCTGGATATAGAGATGAAGGAGGGTAGCATTGATGCCCTCGGTAAAGAAGCGATCGCCGCGCTGCTTCATCTGCCCTGGGTACTGGGTAAAGTCGGGCCCGCCGCAAGTGAAGCTCTCCGCCCACGTCTTGGGTTTGCCGTAGATATGGGCACACGACGAGGCGCAGCGGTTCTCTATGTTGCCCAAGTCACCGAAGCTCCAGAACTCGCCGGCGACTTCGTCCGACTGGCCGCCGTATTGCAAAAACTCGCCGGGGAAGCCCCAGTGGCCGTAGTTTTCGAGCCACGTCGTCAGACCGTGCTCATGGGAGATCTCACGCAGTCCGCCCACATACTGATAAGCGACCTCATCGGCGACGAGGCGCCGCAAGTCCCAGAGGAAGCGGTCGCTCTGTTCCTCGCTGCCGACCACCGTTCCGCTCAGCACCGGGATGTAGGGCACGGGATCGTAGCCGTAAGCGCGTCGGAAGTCCGCCACAAGGCTGTCGGTCCAGTTTTGTCCTCCCGTCTCGTAGCTGTCTTCCACGACAATCTTAAATGTTTTGCGGTCTTCGGGCGGGATACGTCGGAGGATCTCGCCGAGATAAGCGTCAAAATGAGCGCGGATATGCGTTCTGCTCATCTTGTCAGTCTCATATCCGGTAGCATCAGCGGGAGCTGGAGAGTTGACCGTGCCCGTCGGACGCATCATGGCGCGCTCCACGACCCAGCGCCCTTGGGGAACACGCCAACGGAGTACGCCCTTGGTATCGACCAGACCGCTCAAGTCCTTCACCTCCGCGGGCTGCACGATCATGGAAGCGGAATAGTCGGGTTGAGACGGCCACATATAGGCATCAAACATCGGGTGAGGCGTCTGCCACATCTTGGCCAGTGACTTCTCTGCGAAGCGCTCCACACGCGGCACGTCGCTCAGCACCACTTGGCTCACGCTTCCGGCCTTGCTGAGTCTGACGCGGAAGCGCTGTCCCCGGGTCTCGGGCAGAGAGACGGCTACGGGAGCATAGGGCATGAAGCCCACGTTGAGCGCGGGATTGCTGCGGTCAATATCAAATTCCTTGACCGACTCATAGCTGCCGTTGCGGTCGACCTCCAGCGTGACATGCAGCTTACCCTTGTGCGCCGCCGGCTGGATATAGACTGACCTCAGTGTCACAGGCCCAGAGCTGGTGTAGACCAGTTCGGTAGCCGTGCGTAAATCCCCCACGCAACTGAGACGAGCCTTACCCTCCTTGAGCGGATAGGCCAAGACGCGTACGTCCTGCTCCTCGCCGTGCGGACGCAGCGTCAGCGTGAGGGTCTGCGGACCGGATACCGTATCACACTCCGCAGCGAGATAGCGCATCGCTTGTCCCGCCTTGACCCACGGTCCTCCGCTCTGGCTCCATCCCGGACAGTTGAAGATGCCAATCTCTATGCCCAGGTCTCCTGCCGTCTTGAGGGCTTGATGGAGCACATCCCACCAGGCGGCGGAAAAAGTCTTGACAGGACCCTTCGGAGCGCCCTGCCCTTCGCCGATGATGCCTATCTGGGCACGGTTGATTCCGGCCCTCTTCATCGCCTGAAGGTCCTTGACGACTCCGTCGCGGGAGATATTGCCGGCCATCCAGTACCAGTAGACAGCGAGAGGCTGACTGTCGGGGACGTTGCGGAAGTGGGACTCCATCTGGCTGAGGTTGTCGGCTGCCATAGGCATACTGCCGGCCAGCATGAGGGCCAGGGAGATGGTAAGTGACTGTGTGAGTGTATTGAGGTGCATACTGACTGATGTTTTGTAGGATATAGGTCGGGCAAGCAAGCGGGTGGAGGAAGTGGGAAGCACTTCTCACCTCTCGTAGGCGGATTTCCCGCATCATGGCCTACTCGGATGAGCGTAATGCCCTGTCTCAGTTCTCACTGCGAGACGATCGGGCAAGGCGAACGGGTCTTCTTCCATGAGCGACAGGCGGTAGCTGGCGACCGGACGGCTATCTGCCCTCTGCGGGAGGCGGCGTACACAGGGGATGACGCCCCGCCTGAAAAGCAAGAGAGAGGTATTGCCGTACGGATGGCCGTCTGCAATACCTCTCACCTTGGTCAGAGCGTTGCGGTGCATGGCCGCTAGTCCTCGCTGACTATCGGAAGACCGAGATCCTCGTCCTCTGACGGATCGCTGGCTGATACGGCCTTGGCAACGGCGTCTGCGCCTTGCTGCTTGACCGTGTCCATGATCTTGCTCTCGAGTTCGTCAGCGAGATCGGGATTTTCCTTAAGCAGGTCAACGACTTTGTCGCGGCCTTGTCCGAGGCGGTCTCCCTGATAGCTGAACCAGGAACCGGACTTCTCGATGATATTGAGATCTGTGGCCATATCGACGATCTCGCCTGTGCGGGAGATGCCTTCGCCAAAGATGATGTCAAAATTGGCCTTGCGGAAGGGAGGTGCGACCTTGTTCTTGACGACCTTGACCGTGATGTGGTTACCCTTGACCGTGTCTTTCTCCTTGATAGGTTTGCCCCTGCGGATGTCCAGACGCACGCTGGCATAAAACTTGAGGGCGTTGCCGCCGGTCGTAGTCTCGGGATTGCCAAACATGACGCCAATCTTCTCTCTCAACTGATTGATAAAGATGCACGTCGTATTGGTTTTGGCGATTTCAGAAGTGAGCTTGCGCAGCGCCTGGCTCATCAAGCGAGCCTGGAGTCCGACAGCGCTGTCACCCATCGTGCCCTCTATCTCCTTCTTTGGCGTCAGGGCGGCTACAGAGTCGATGACCACCACGTCGATAGCAGCGGAGCGTATCAGCTGGTCAGCGATGCTAAGCGCCTGCTCGCCGTTGTCAGGCTGCGAGATGAGGAGATTGTCCACGTCGACGCCGACAGCCTGGGCATAAAACCGGTCAAAGGCATGCTCGGCATCAATAAATGCAGCCACGCCGCCGGCCTTTTGTGCCTCGGCCATAGCGTGCAGGGCAAGCGTTGTCTTACCGGAACTCTCGGGGCCGTAAATCTCGATGACGCGTCCGCGTGGATATCCGCCTACGCCGAGGGCCAGATTGAGCGCAATGCTACCTGTGGGGATGACTTCGACGGGCTCTATCTTCTCATCCCCGAGTTTCATGATTGAGCCTTTGCCATAGTCCTTGACTATCTTTGCCATAGCCACTTGCAGCGCCTTGAGCTTGTCTTTGTTCTCGGCCGGAGTGGCTGCTTCATTCTTTTTTGCCATAATGTGGGTTGTGTTAGTTTTGTTGATGTATGATATTGTCACTGGGCTGACCTTTGCCGCCGCTCCGGGGGCTCCCGCCAGGAGAAACGGACGTGCGGCTGCTGTAGGGGTATGGGCTACAGTTCGAGGTCGCCGTCAAATACTTCGTGCCAAGGCAATCCTTGCTTGTTGAGCTCCTCCATGAAGGGATCGGGATCAAACTCCTCAACGTTCCACACGCCGGGACGCTTCCAGAGTCCGAGCATAAACATGCGCGCGCCGATGCAGGCTGGTACACCGGTCGTATAGCTGACGCCCTGCATGCCCGTCTCCTTGTAAGCAGCCTGATGAGAGCAGTTGTTGTAGACATAGTAGGTATGCTCCTTGCCGTCTTTGAGACCGCGGATGCGGCATCCGATGCTCGTCTCGCCCTCATAGTTGGCTCCGAGGTCTTGTGGATTGGGCAGCACGGCCTTGAGAAATTGCAAGGGAACAATCTTGTGTCCCTCGTAGTCGATCGGATCGATGCGGGCCATGCCGATGTCCTGGATGACGCGCAGGTGGGTCAGATACTCTTGGCCGAAGGTCATCCAGAAGCGTGCCCGCTTGATCGTGGGATAGTGCTTGGTGAGGCTCTCCAGTTCCTCGTGGTACATCAGGTAGCTCTCACGCGGGCCGATATTGGGGTAAGTGAGAGGCTTGTGCACCTCCAGCGCGCCCGTCTGCACCCATTTGCCATTTTCGTAGTAGCGGCCTTTCTGCGTAATCTCGCGTATATTGATTTCAGGGTTGAAGTTGGTGGCAAAAGCCTTGTGATGGTTGCCCGCGTTGCAGTCCACGATGTCGAGGTACTGGATCTCGTCAAAGTAATGCTTGGCCGCATACGCCGTATAGACGCCGCTCACGCCCGGATCAAAGCCGCAGCCGAGGATAGCCGTCAGACCTGCGTCCTCAAAGCGCTTCTTGTAAGCCCACTGCCAGCTGTACTCAAAGTGGGCCTCGTCGCGCGGCTCATAGTTGGCCGTGTCGAGGTAGCTCACGCCGGTCTTGAGGCAGGCATCCATGATGGTGAGGTCCTGATAAGGCAGGGCGAGGTTCATGACCAGGTCGGGCTTGAAGTCAGAGATGAGCTTCACCAGTTCGTCAACCTTGTCGGCGTCTACATGCGCCGTCTTGATATTGGGTTTGCCAATAGCCTTGGCGATAGCATCGCACTTTGACTTCGTGCGGCTGGCAATCATGATGTCGGAGAATACGTCTGCGTTTTGCGCGACCTTGACTGCGGCGACGGTAGCGACACCTCCGGCGCCGATTATCAATACTTTACCCATAAATGTCAGAGTTGATAAATTGAGATTTCCTTGTAAGTTTTGACAAAGATACTACTTTTTATCCATAATGCCTCACCTATTAAAAAAAAACTCGGGGCAAAAACGCCCCATCCCTTTTGCCTCGCCTTCTCCAGCACGCTACGTCCTCACCGTCTCCATAAGTCTCGCCTCTCTAACTGACCGCAGAATGCCTGTCCTGCGCTTGCCTCAAATCACTTGCCGGTCGAGAGGAAACATTCACCAGATCGGATCCATTCATGTCAATCGTCTCAAAATTGCCACGCCACCTCGCTATTGACAGCCGCGCTGTCGCCTTGGAAGTATCCTTTGAAAAAAGCTACGCAAAAGGCACCGTCATCCATATGCGGCCTTCATCTCCAAATAGTTGCCAAACGAAAAGTTACCCTTCGCTTTTTTATATAATAAATTGGAAATGCTGTTCCGAACAGGTGCCGATGTTGTCCCTTCAAGTCGCCTTGTTCGCTTCAATAAGGCAGGAGGTAGTTGAAACTAAATCCGATGTAGTTGAAACTGGAAGGCGAGTTGTTATCGTCTGATAGCCAGCTGGTTGCAAAAACATCAAATCTTGATTGCAAACAATTGGCATTCAGCAACTTATAAAGGTTATTTAAACATATTTTCCTACCTTTCGTCTTTGGAGAAAAAGCGGAGTGACTTTCTCCAGTTTTTTATATAAAAATCCGCTAATTTATACAGAATAGCTTAAAATGAGCGAATTATGAGTTTCTCACCTCAATAGAGGTAATGATTTGGCAATAGTTCTAAATTCTGCATTGTACATAAGTATGCTTGTCAAACAACTCTTTATTTCTTGATGCAAAGATACAATTTAATTTCCTCCGACTGATATGCTAAATAATAAAAGTGCAACAAAAAAATAAACTGATTTCAAAAATATTCCATTATCTTTGCGCTGAACGCAATAATAAAGATAAACGATGAAAGATATAAATCGCATAAAAGTCGTGTTGGTAGAGAAGAAGCGGACAAGCAAATGGTTGTCCGAGCAATTAAGGAAAGATCCTGCAACAATCTCAAAATGGTGTACTAATACCTCACAACCAGATTTAGTAACATTGACCAAGGTAGCTGCTCTATTGGACGTTGATGTTCGTCAGCTTATCAATAAAACAAAAGGTACTAACAGTGATGATTGACAATCATTAGTTCAAAAAAGGATTAATAATGAACACAAAAGCAAAACCATTCATCAAATGGGTTGGCGGTAAAGGACAACTCATTGAACAACTGGAGCAAAAGCTTCCGGCTGACTTTGATAATTGGGAAAAAGCGACATACATAGAACCATTCGTTGGCGGTGGTGCTATGTTGTTCTGCATGCTGCAACAGTATCCTAATATCAAACGTGCTGTGATCAACGATATTAACAGCGATTTGGTTACATGTTATAGAACTGTACGTGACAATGTAGAGCGACAGATTCCTTCGTTGCGTGACATACAACTGGCGCTTTGCCAGATATGGAAGCGAAACGTGAGATGTTTATGGCAGTACGCCAACGCTACAATGAGAAGAACCTTGACCCGATAGAGAATACGGCAAAGTTCTTCTTTCTTAATCGCACTTGCTTCAATGGTTTGTATCGTGTAAACAAAAAGGGTTTGTTTAATGTTCCTTGCGGAAAGTATATGCAACCACAAATTTGTGTTAACTAAAGACTAAGGATTATGGCTAAGATAAAAGTTGAAAATACAGAAATATCTGTTGTTAGTGTGCAAAACGAGGATTATATCTCTTTGACAGATATGGCACAT